>ENA-OUQC01000024-OUQC01000024.1-human-gut-metagenome-genome-assembly--contig:-NODE-24-length-160217-cov-18.436945_pt1 | contig 160217 bp, 146 predicted proteins | sample MGYA00237942_ERZ548815 | MGnify/ENA primary metagenome ERZ548815 (study PRJEB26490, sample SAMN05194722) | human gut metagenome | biome: terrestrial biome; feature: human-associated habitat...
TGCAAGGCTCTTTGCTTCTTCCTTGAAAATAGTTGTAAAGAAAGGTACAACAACAACACCGTGAAGCTTGTCACCGCTTTTGTTTTCGTAATCTTCAATTGCGGTTTTCATCTTTGCCCTTGAAGAGTTAAGGCGAGATTTTACCGTTCCCTCTGAAATTTCAAGTGCCTGAGCAATTTCGGCAATTGACAGCTCGTTGAAATAGAACATCAAAACAACCTGATACTGATTGAATGAAAGTGTGTCTTCCATAATCTGTAACAGTACTTTTCTTTTTTCTGTTTTGGTTATGTACTCCTCGGGGAGCATTAACTCGTCTGTTTCTGCTTCTGTAATCAGAACTTCATCATCTATCTGATATTCCACCTTTCCTTTCAATTTATTTTTGCTTTTGTTTGTTGCTATTGCCGTGAGCCAACCGCAAAATTTTTCTTCATCTTTGAGTGTATCAAGTTTTAAGAATGCGGTGATGTAGGTTTCCTGCATTATGTCTTTTGCGTTATCTTCGTCTTTGAGCAAAGAAACGCAGGTGAACCATACATTATTGCTTGTAAGTTTATACAGCTTATCAAATGCTTTTTTATTGCCGTTTTTAGCACTCAATACAAGCTCTTTGATTGTTTTCATAATATTTCCTCCTTTATAATTTTTTTGCGTTTCTATATATTAGACAATTGAAATGTCAAAAAGGTTCATTTTTTTAAAAAAATTTTAAAATTCACCGTTTTTCTAATAAAAAAGGTGCATAGACAAGCTACGCACCCGAAAAACACATAGCCCTTTTGTCGCCAAACAAATTCAACGCTTACTACAAGTATGCTGAAATAGAGCCTGCATTTTTTACCGAAATAAAAAATACACACTTGTGTAAGCATTATAATTAAATTTGTTTGGCATTTTTATTTTAGCATACAATATGTGAAAATTCAATATTTTTGTAAAATAACTTTTACAATTTGTAATTAAAAATCAGTATTGTAATATTTTTTTGAATTTTAAAATAAAAATATTTGTATTTTATTTATTTGGTATTTTCCTTTCGTATTCTACAAAATCATCACTTTTAGAATATCTAATAAATGTATCTCGTGTAATAAAAAAGATGTTTCTAAATAAAAAATCAAGCGTGTAAAATTCTTCAAAATAATACTTAAAGGAATTAAAATCCAGTAACGCACCATCTTGTATAACTAAACATAAATCAACCTGTGAATATTTTTTATTTATTAACCGTTTTAGAGCTTTCCGATTCTTTCTATTTATACCACCAACTATAGCCTTTTTAATTTCAGAAATTGAGCCGCCATAGTAACTCAGTATCCTATCATTTTCATCTGTTTTTACACCCTTAATTTCATGTAAATTAGCTTTTCCGTTCTTATCCAAAGCTATTTCATATTCATATTCTTTTCGCTCATTCTCGGGTAAAATAAGCATAACTTCTAATGCTGATTGTTTATCTGGAGATATAAAATCAAAATTATCAGTATTTTTCGGAGAATAATACTGAGCATATCTTTCATTAAAAGATTGTGCAATAGTGTTTATAGCAAATGGTTCAATAGAATCTTTATCATATCTTTTTAAAAATTTATACTTGTATTCGTTCATAAAAAACTCCTTTTGTTTAAATAAATTTTAAATTAAGTTTTTTCTTTGGTGTTTTTATTTTAACATACAATATGTGAATTTTTAATGCAAAAAAACATTATTAAACAAACCGCAGAAAATAAAAAATCCCCTGCGATTTCATTGTTTTGTCCCAAAATCTGCAACTCCTATATGTAGAATAATATTGTACCCAAAAGGGTGCTAATATTTATAAGGAGGAGATTTTTATGAATAAAAAATCTTTTAGGGTGGTACTGCTCACCTATTTTGCAGTAGCTTTTTTCGTAATTATGGCTTTCGGCTCTGAATATCTTTCAGAGTGCAACAAACTCGGAATACCGTTTTCTTTGTCAGGAGCAGTAAGTTATTTGCTGACAGGGTTTATCTGCCTAATTGCAATGACTGTTTTGGTTGTGGTTTTCTTGTTGGTATTGGAATTGAGCGACAGAAAATCTATCAAATCCGCTCTTCGCTTAACAGCTAATTTTGCTTCAAACAAAGCAAGAATGAAAGTTGTAAACAGCATTTATCCGAGCTTACTTTACTTTTTGTATGATGTATTACAGAGCAACAACGAGTTTTTAAAACTTCCGCTTGGTAAAGATTGCAGTTCTCTCTTAAAAGAGGGGTACAATCCACTATGTGTTGACAACTGTATTTTTTACACCTTTCAGATTATTATGCCAAAAAAATCATATGACTTTGATGAAGATACATTAAAGCAAATTATCCAATCGTATATTGAAGCTCAATTGCTTAATTACGGCATGGTTAATTTACCCTCATACTACAACAGCAAATCCTACGGTATGATACCGAGCGTATATATTGAAAAGGTTGTATATAACGAGGAACAGCATTTACTAAAATTTGCCGTGATGTATATTAGCTGTGAAGATGATGTAAGGCATTATATCAAATCCAAAAAGAGAGATGAACAGCTGAATATAACAACAGATAAGGTGTATGACGATGAGGTTTGATAGCAGTAAATTAACTGTTGGTGTAGATTTATCTATTCTTTCACAGGGTGTAAAAGTGCCTGTTACGGTGGACTTTTCCTCTGTACCTCATATGCTGATTGTAGCACCAAGCGGAAGCGGTAAAACTTATCTTCTAACATACATATTAGTTCAAATAGCAAAGAAGTCTGTCAAATTGATTTTGGCAGACTTTAAAGGCATTGATTTTATTGAATTTAATGACTGTCGGAATTACTATAAGCATAATTCTGTCGGTGAAGCTGTTGACTGTGTTTTTGATGAATTACAAAACAGAATGGCAAATGCAAGTGTAAATTCAGAATATGAACCGATTTATTTATGTATTGATGAGTGGTCGGGTTTCCTCAGTTCTTTAGCCGTAAAGAAAGAGCAGGATAACTACAAGCAAAAACTTGCCAACATTCTTATGTTAGGTCGAGGTGCAAATATTTTTATCATTATGTCACTACAAAGAGCCGATTCAACATATATTACAGGACGAGATAACTTTGGCAATGTGGTAGGTCTTGGTACGCTCAGCAAAGAGAGTATAGCAATGGTATTTAATGATAATAAGGAGATGATAGAACCAAAATCAAGGGGCAAAGGATATCTGCAAACTGACGGAAAGCCTTTGAGAGAAATAGTTGTGCCTATGTTACGAAACATAAACGATACAAAAGCCGTTATAAAAACAGCTTTATCCCGATAATTATTTATACAGCAAATTGAATATTTATGCACAAGAATAGCTCAATCATTACTCTGATTGGGCTATTTTTTATGCCTTAAAATAAATTGTCGTTTCTTGTGGTTTATGGCAATGTTTTATGGTCGATAAAATAGCGTTTTTTACTATTAGCCAAAATTGCACTATACCCTATAACACATTTCTTTGTACCCTAACACTTTCAAAATCTAAAACCATACCTTTTTTGTCGTGATTGATACATCTGAACCTTGGTTGAGTATCAATTCTTCCCTGCGTTTCTAACATAAGCACTTATAGAGTGTGTCCTGCACTCTGTGTAAATTTATGGCACAAGAAAGTTGTCAATAATTATGCAAAGAAATGCATACAAGAAGGCTATTGGAGAAAGAATACAGCAGTTGAGAAAGGGGCTTAGAAAAGAAGGCTTTAACGGTCAGCCTAAGACTGTAAATGAGTTTCTTGAGTTTTTAAACCCGAAAATTGATGATGATTATGATAATTACGGTGACTATTCGCTTACTGACATTGAATTTAACTATAAAAAGGATTATGTCAGTAAGGTTGAACACGGAATCATTTTTCCGTCCACTGATTTTTTATTTCTCATTCATCTGCGTTTTAATGTTTCTTTAGATTATTTGGTATTCGGTCATAATTTACGCGAAATTGAAGAATTAAGAAAAATTTGTAAACATTCAGGCAAAAGCAAAATTACCGATTTTTGCTTTAATTTATTAGAGGATAATTCAAAATATGCCGAAGATTTTGATGATGAAGATGAAGATTTTTTTGTTGATTATAGAGCTCGATTAGATGAGGTACGCAAATATTTTTGTACTCATCAACAAATGAAATTGACACAAAAACAGTTCAATGAATTGTTAGGTGTATCTAAAAATACAATGGACAAGTATCATTCAAAGAAAAATGATGTTCAGAGCAAAAAGTATGCAGACATAAGAAATACTGCTCTTGAGTATCTGATTAGATTTTCGCTCACTACAAAATGTTCGTTAGATTACTTATTGTATGGTACATATCTCTTAGAGGGCTTTCCTTGTGGAATTAGCGAATTGCTTCGTGGTTATGACTATGCAAAACAAACGCAAATCTTGAAGTTGTGGCTTGAAGAAACAAAAAAATTTTTTAAAAATTTTTAAAAAGGGGTATTTCCTATCGAAAGTATCCCAAAATTCGCAACTCCATGTGTTTTTATATAATCAAGAACTTCAAATGAAGTTCAAAATAAACAGAAAGGAGATAGCTATGGATATTAAAAATGCAAAAATTGATGTACTGGGTTCTGTTGGCAGTAAGTTATTGTTGATAGATGTTATACCGTCATATGCCTATGTGGATGGACGCCGAACAAGCACGGTTACAGGATATAAGTATATCGTTATTCTTGAGGAAAATAAGTTTGATAGGCTTAGCGTTCGTATTGACGGTGATAAACAGATTGACAATCCTATTGACGGCAACAGCCGTACTTATGTACGCTTTGATAATCTTGAATTATCACTGTATTGGACAAGTGCAGGACATCAGATTGCGGCAAAGGCAAGTGCTATTCATTTAGTTAATGAGAGTCTTAAACCGCAAAAGTAATTGCTTTGCCGTGGGCGGTAGCACCGTCAAGGTGCGAACCGCCTGACGGCAAGTCAATCCCCTCACTTTAATGAAGGGGATAATATAATTTTATCGAATATGTGTTCGATATTATAGGAGTGATTATATGAATGGATAAAGAATTGAAAGTCGGTGTAGATGAATTTTCTTTAGTTTTCTTTTATCCGATTGATGATGTTTGTAACGATTGGCAAAGTACAGCTTATTCAATGATACAGGAATTTATCTATAAGGCGGACATAGAATTGTTGCTCGGTAAAGTTGTAGAAATGCGTGATAAAAAGCCGCAGGCATATTCACAAGCATTTACTATTGAGAACGCTCCATATTATTTCACTATAGCGTTACACGAAACTTTTGTGCATATGGGAATATTAGTTCGTTTCTCTGCTCACTCTTGGGCAGTATATCAAAAGCGGTATTTTGATTTCTACGGTGAGAATATAAATATCGGAAAATTTTTAAGCAACATTGAAAGTCCGTTATACAGATACAGACTGAGCCGTATAGATTTAACTGCTGACTACAAAAATTATGATTTATCACCGCATAGCATATACAGCAGGTTAAAGGACGAAAGTCTACAGGTGCTTGACTGTAACTACAGACACAGTAAAAGAAAGATTTCTTCTGTTGAAAAAAATTTGGTGACTGAGTCAATCTATATCGGTTCAAGGGCTGAAAACGCACAGTCACTACTTCGGGTTTATGATAAAAAATCGGAGCAAATTAGCAACAACGGTTTTCGCCTTGATGAAGCATTGCAGTGCGACAGTTGGGTTAGATTTGAGGCTTCATACAGAGGAAACTATGCTCATCAAATAACCGAGCAATTGGAACATATAACAGATGATGTTTCTGTATCGCAGTTCATTGCAAGCAAAATATGTGACAGATACCGTTTTTATGACCCTCTTAACAGCTGTTTTACTGATTTTACAAACGACCTGCTTAAAATAATTGAATGCAGTAATTTTCACGCTTTGCGTTGTGAAAGTCCTGCTAACAATAGTTTGAATAAAAGCATTCAGCATATTATTTACGGTAGCGGTTTGTTCCCTTTGATATACAAAATCAGCGTTATATGGGGTGAAAAAGCTGTTGCTGAATTTTGGAGTATTCTGTATGAAATATACAAGAAATACCATAAGAAAAAACTTGAAATTAACCCTCAGATAAGGGCTTGGCTTAGAAAGAATTTTCTTAGTTTATCACAGCAAAGTTTATCAGATTGCTTTGTCAGTGTTGACCTTACAAAGATTGATGTTGCCGAGATTATAAAGAAAATTTCTGAAAGTGACAATCCGTTTACACTAACGGCAATAAATACAAGCAGTAACACAGATAATCAGGTAGTATCTGATGAAGAATTTGAACGCACTTTTTATTCAAAGGATATGGAGTGAGATATTGAACCCGAAATACATAAATACCGAGAAACTTAATTTCTTATAAACACACAAATAAAAACCGAAAAACCTAAAAACTGATTACCATAGAAATATGATTATCTTACTTCATATTTTTATATTATAATTTTCTATAAGGAGAATGATTATGAGTGATAATTATATGCTTAATGAAGTAGTAAAGTATTGGAAGCTAACAAATGACCTTTTAGTAGCTTTTGAGGACTTTAACGGTCAAATACAAAAGCATACGGTTCATTTGCCAAAAGAGGACATTGACACAATTCTTAATATCGGAATCACAACAGGTATTAAAAATTGGTGCGACAGAGTTGATATTTTAGAGGACAAACCGCTTGGGACTTATTATAGTGAACAAGTGTCAAGAGGCGGTTCTCTGATATTTCATGACAAAATTTTTGATAGAGTCGGAGTTATGACTCTTTCGAATTTTCTCCAGTCATATAGCTGTATATACAGTGCGGCAACCTCATACGGTCTTAGTGAGCATTGTATTGACGGTTACTTTTACAATTCACCTCGCATATGTGATTACATCATTCAGTTCGCTTTGTTTGAAGATATACCCTATTTTCACGCAGAAGAAACGGAAGGTGGTAGCATATGAATGATGAGAAAAAGAATATGTGTGATGAAGATGATTCCGATGAAATTCTCGAATATACAGGCGGTAGCGAGCTTAGCGATTTAACCTTTCAGACGGGTTATGAGAACTATTCGCAATGGCGAATAAAAGAGATTCTAAAAGAAGTTGGTTTTAGATTAGAGCCTCTATATGTAGGATACAAAGCTCTTCGATACCGTCCGTGTCAGAGGTATTGGGTAGTAAATATCCTCACAGGAGAAAGAGTAGGCAATTCATACAACGGTTTTAGTTTTGAGGATTTGAGATATGTACTTGCAAGATGTGGATATTCATTGCATAGTCAACATTATAATCCCACCAGAGATAAGGACGGCAGACGCACTTCTTGTAAGGAGTTTCTTGAGCTTGTAGAAAGCCTTCCTGATGAAAAGGAGGACTTAATATGAGTGTAGAGATTAAATTCATCGGTACTAAAGAGGTTGCCGAAGCACTTGGTTGTTCCTTGCCTACTGCACGCAATATTATGTTGAGAGCAGATTTCCCTTTAATACGGGTAGGTAAAAATCTTAAAGTTGAGCTAAATGCTTTTCTTAACTGGTCGCAGAAAAGAAGGGTATGAGCATTTAAAGCATTTACATAATATTTAAGCAACCGTATTGACACAAAAGATTTAAGGCTATACAATACTGATATAGTAAAAATCTTTTGTGCTTTACGGTTTGGAAAGGAACGATTTTTATCAGTACTAAAAGCACAAAGCCTAAGTCTAAATGCAATAAACTTGATTACGGTGACGGTTCTGTATACTATGTTAAAAGCAGAAAATGCTTTGCAGGTCAGATAACGCTTGAAATTAACGGTGAGAAAAAACGCAAGACGGCTTACGGTAAAACCGAACGCATTGTTAAGAATAAGTTGCTTGAATATCGTATTCAGGCAAAAGCAGGATTTTTTGACGAACCCGATAACACAACTGTCTATGAGCTTGCCGAAAAGATGATTGAAGAACAATTCTCTCTTAATGAGATTAAGCAAACTTCATATGACCGCAAGAATGAAACCTTAAAGTCAATGAGTCCTATTTATGATTTAGCAATGCGTGAGATTACGGAAGATGTAATAAAGCATTTTTTCATTTCTAAAATCTCTTATTCGCAGTCATACTTGGATAAAGCATATCAGCTTTTAAAGTCAGTTTTCAATGAAGCTGTAAGGAAGAAAATTGTTACAGAAAACATTATGCTGAACATCAGAAAGCCAAAGTCAAAGCAGGAGCTTGTAAAAGTAAGAGCATTGACTGTTGATGAACAGAAAAAGCTGATAGATGTTCTCAAAAGCGAGGATATACGCTATTCGGAACAAATGCTTTTGTCAATGTTTACAGGCATGCGTATGGGCGAAATTAACGCCTTAGAGGTAGGAGATATAAACTTTAATGACCGTACAATTAGAGTTTGTAAAACTGTCAGCAGAGGTCTTAACGGTAAAACATATATAAGTAATTCCACAAAGACTAAAGCAGGTATGCGTACAATCTATTTTAATGATGATATGGCTGATTTTTTAAAACAGTGTATCGGAGATAAAAAAGAAGGTCTTATATTTGCTTCAAGTGTGGATAAACTTGTCACAACTAATCAGGTAAATTATCAATACGCAAACACGCTGAAAAAGTATGATATACTTGATAAGAGTGTTTACGGAAAGGTTGATTTACATTCACTTCGTCACACATATGCAACAAGATGTATTGAATCAGGTATGCCTGCAAAGGTACTGCAAAATCTTCTCGGTCATACTGATATAAGAATTACGCTTGATACATACTGTGATGTTTTCCAAAAATACAGTATGGAAAATCTTGCTGTAGCTGACAGCTATATGAAGAGCAATAACATTGCAATAGTATGACTGTCCGAAAATGCACTGTCAACTTTACTGTCACACCATAAAAAGCCGATAAATAAGCCACTTGTCAGGGTTACCTGCACCAACAGAAAACCTCGAAAAATCGCTTGTTTATGCGCTTTTTCGAGGTTTGTTTTTTCTTATATTTCGATTTTGTGCGCTATTGAGTATATTTAAGCCTGTTTAGTCTTGTTAAAGCTATTGCTGTCAAGTACATCTGCAACTGCTCCCAGAGCCTTTGCCTCCACCTCTTTAAAAGCGTGAGCATAAATATTTAGGGTTGTACTGCATGACCGAGGCAGTCTTCGCCTATGAGATAGGCTTTTTTGTAGTAATAGAGGTCTGTGAAAAAGTCAAGCATTTGGTTATTCTCCTTTCGCATAATGAAAAGACCCCGTGGATATTTTCACGAGGTCTTTTTTGAATTTATGTCACGGCTTTTGTCAGCCATGTTTGTTAAGATTTTTTAATCGTAGTCTGAGTACCAGCCTTCTCGCTGTACTCTTTCACCGACTTTGATGAATACACTTTCGTCAACATGTTTGTCACAATGAGTGATGTGTACATCCTCAGATGTAATATTTATCTATGTATATTAGATGTACCGCTCATTGATTTTCCTTTCCAATCAATTTGTTTTAGATCCCAGTCATCGTTAGCTGATACTTTTTCATAATAAGCATGTGAAATCGTTTCTTCCCACTCTTCTGTCCAATGACCACCTTCTACTATTTTAGTACCAACCTGTTTTGTAACTTTTACTGCGTGATAAGAACCCCAGCCATTATTTTCTCTTACTTCCCAAAGTAAATGCTCATCCATCTGGTTGTCATCTAATAACTCTTTACCACAATTATTACATACATCTATGTAGCCAGAACTAAATACCGGCTCTTCTCGGGTAGTTGAAACCCACTCACTGTAGTGGTGGATTTTTACCTCGTCATGTTTTTTATAGTACCTAATTCCGGTTACCACTCCCCGATTTTCGTAATTGTCACCAATCTTAATGTCTTGCGTTGGCTTTGCAGGGGTTGTTACGGTGACACCCTTTGAATCATATCCACTTGTGAACTTGTTAGCTGATGAATTGATACATCTTACTGTGTAGGTATATGTTTTTTTGGCACTTACATTCTTATCATTGAATGTGGTTGAGGTTGTGTCTGCAAGCTTTTTCCAGCTTTTACCGTTCTTTACATACACACGGTATTTTTCAGCACCGTTCACCTTGCCCCAGCTGATTTTTACGCTGTTATAGGTTGCCTCAGTTTTTGAAATTTTAGGAGCGGCTACATATTTAATTGACTTGCCTTTGCCGTTATAACCGCTTGTGAATCTCTTTGCATCTGCACTAATGCATCTTACGGTATATGTATAATTCTTGCCCGATGAAACGGCTTTGTCTGTGTATGCAGTTGAGGTTGTGTCGGCAAGCCTTGTCCAACCCTTACTGCCTTTGTAGTAAACTCTGTACTTTTCAGCACCGTTTGATTTGTTCCAACTGATTTTTACACCGCCGTTTACGCTCTCGGCTTTGGTAATCTTCGGAGCTGAAATATATTTTACAGTTTTGCCCTTTGAATCGTATCCGCTTGTGAACTTAGTTGCAGATGAGTTGATACATCTCACGGTGTAGGTGTATGTCTTGCCTGATGAAACCTTACTGTCTGTGTATGAGGTTGAGGTTGTGTCGGCAAGCCTTGTCCAGCCCTTACTGCCTTTGTAGTAAACTCTGTACTTTTCAGCACCTTTTACCTTGCCCCAAGTCAGCTTTACACCGCCGTTTATACTTTCAGCCTTTGAGATTTTCGGGGTTGCAAGACTTGTCTTTGCCGACTGTGCCGAAACAACAGGGGCATTCGTTTCAACAGCACTTGCCGTAAACGGAACTGCTGTTGCCGTGCCTACCATCATTATTGCAGAAAGCAATAACGGCATTATTCTTTTTGATTTCATTATTATGCCTCCTAAAAAGTATGTTTTGATGATACTTGCATCTGTAACTAAATTTTATATCTTTAATTATGATTAGTCAACAATATGTAGGTAATTTTTTCTCATTTGTGATGATTTTTTGTTGAATAAAGAAGCAACCGCCTGCTTAGTACACCTAAACAAGCGGTTGTTTTTATGTTTATTTTGCATATTTCGGTCTGCAGCAACAGGAAATGTTACTCTTATATCTTGTTCTGACTCTGAAATCATCGCACTCTGTGCCACCGTTATTCGCACCTACTGTTGTTATGGTGTAATCATCTACAGCGATACAAAGCTCTATGTGGTCAAGTGACTTACAGCCCTTGGCTTTCAGCCTTGAATCGTATTTTGTAGGTTTGCCGTTCCACGAAAAAATAACAAGGTCGCCCGGCTTAACATCACTCGCACTGTAAAGCTGTCCTGCCTCTAAAAAGTTCACGGCAACAACACCGCACGATGTGGTTTTGCCGCCCGGAATCATATCCAATGCACCTGCTTTATTAAAAAGATACATCTGACCTGCACAGCAGCACGCAACAGCATTGACTGTTATATCATAATTTCCGTACCATTTCATAATGTCGCAGCCCTTGCCCGCATCCTTGCCGACAAGTGATTTTGCCGTTGAGATGATTTTATTAGCCTTAACCGGCTGAATGACAGTCACCTTGCAGGTTGCGGAATAGCCGTTCACTTTGGCGGTAATTGTGGCAACACCCTTTGATTTTGCCGTTACTTTGCCGTTTTTGTCAACAGTAGCTACCTTTGAATTTGAAGATGACCATACTGCATTTTTGGTTCTATCGGAAATAATTTTCTTCAAAGTATAGCTTTTGCTTTTATAAAGAGAAAGTTTAGCCTTGTCAAGCATAATATACGGCTTATCGGCAGCATTTACGGTTATACCCTTTGAATCAAACCCACTCATAAATGTATTTTCGGATGGATTTATACATCTTACGGTGTAGGTATATGTCCCCTTGCTGCCTGCGGTTTTATCCGTAAATTCCGTTGATGTTGTGTCGGCAAGCTTTTTCCAGTTCTTACCGTTCTTGACATACACACGGTATTTTTCAGCACCGATAACTTCTTTCCACTCAATTCTTATTCCGCCGTATGCAGCACCGGCGTTCAAAAGCTTTGGGGACGCCGTATATAAGATTGACTTGCCCTTACCGTCATAACCGCTTGCAAAATTTTTGCCGTCATTTGTGATACACCTTACTGTGTAAGTACAGTTATGATCTGACATTGCCTTGGTGTCAATGAATGATGTTGAGGTTGTATTGCCAAGACCCTTCCACTTATTGTTTTTCTTGCAATATACACGGTATTTTTCAGCACCGCTGACCTTGTTCCAGGTGAGCTTTACTCCGCCGTAAACATTTTCTGTCTTTGTTATTTTCGGCACTGACAAAAACTTTACGGATTTGCCTTTTGAGTTATAACCGCTTGTGAATCTCTTTGCATCTGCACTGAGGCATCTTACGGTATAGGTATAATTTTTGCCCGATGAAACGGCTTTGTCTGTGTATGCAGTTGAGGTTGTATCGGCAAGCCTAATCCAGCCTTTACTGCCTTTGCAGTAAACCCTGTATCTTGCCGCACCGTTTACCCTGCCCCAGCTTATTTTCACACCGTTGTTTACACTTTCTGCCTTTGAGATTTTCGGGGTTGCAAGACTTGACCTTGCCGACTGTGACGAAACAACGGGTGCGTTTAACTCAGCCGCACTTGCCTTAAACGGAACTGCCGTTACTGCGCCTGCTGTCATTATCACGGAAAGCAACAACGGCATTATTCTTTTTGTTTTCACTGCTATTCCTCCGAATGATATATTATGCTTTTTAATATATACTGTCGGAAGCTATTGTTGTAGGCTCTGTTTCAGGCTGAGTCGGTTCTGTTGGCATTTGTACCGACTCATATGATTCCTGCTGAGATACCGTTGTCGGTTCCTGTACAAGCTCATTTTCTGCCGCAGGCTGTGTAGGTTCGGTTGTGTTCTGTGATGAAACAGCCTGTGCTGATTTTTTTGTTGTCTTTGTATTCTTTGCAGGTGCTACATATGTATAACCATAATATTTACACAAGCCCTTGCATATTGCTTCGCCGATTTCATTAATATTCTTGCGAATCCAGTTTGAGCCTGTTACGGTATCATGAAATTCACATTCAACATACAAAGAAAGTGCTTTCGGAACATTGATTTCATAAAGATCTTTCTTGTAGATAACAGCGTCATCTTTACCCGGAGTGATTGCACCGAGTGAATTGCATACAGCCTGTGCGGCTTTTTTACCGCTTGAATTCAGGCAAAATACTCTTGTTCCGCCTGTGTAGTTACCGGAACCGCTGGCATTTGTGTGGATCGGCATATGAATGTCTGCACCAAACTTGTCCGACTCGGGACAGCGTTTCTGCATAAGTGTGCCCGACTTGGCAACCATAACCTCAAATCCGCAACGGTCAAGTGCTTTTGCTGTTGCGGCTGCAATTTTGTCGCACTGAGCCATTTCGTTGGTATTGCCCGTTGCATAGGTGTTTGCATTTTGATTTGACGGACTGAGATAGATTTTTATAACCTTTACTGTTACTTTGCATGTGGTCTTTATGCCGTCAACCTCAGCTGTTATTATTGCAGAACCTTTGCCCACTGCCTTTACTTTGCCTTTTTGATCAACTGTTGCAACCTTTGCGTTGGATGTTGACCAGGTTATAGGCTTTGATTTGTCTGCCACTGTAGTTTTTATTGTGTAGGTTTTACCCTTATCAACCGTAACGCTTGTTTTATCAAATATAACAGGCGGTACCGGGGATGTTGTCGCTGTAAATCCTTTTGAATCATATCCGCTTGCAAATTTCTTTCCGTTCGCAGTAATACAGCGTACAGTATAAGTATAGCTTTTCTCAGCTGACAGATTCTTATCCGTTACGGAAGTTGATTTTGTATCGGCAATTCTTTTCCAAGTGTTTCCGTTCTTGCGGTAAACACGGTATTTTTCAGCACCCTTAACCTTGTTCCAGGTAAGCTTTACGCTGTTATAGGTGACATTTGTTTTTGTAACCTTTGGAGTGGCGATATACTTTACGGACTCGCCGTTTCTGTCATAGCCGCTTTGATACTTTCTTGCGTCATTGCTGATGCATCTTACCGTATAAGTATAGTTATTGCCGGACAAAACATCGCTGTCAACGCAGGAGGTTTCTGCTGTATCAACAAGCTTTGTCCAACCGTTCCGTCCTTTGTAGAACACGCGGTACATTTCCGCACCGCCAACGCTGTTCCATGAAAGCTTTACACCGCTGTTTACGCTTTCAAGCTTTGAAATTTGAGGAGTTGCGATATAGGTTGTTTCTGTTCCTTTATGGTCAAAACCGCTTGTGAAGCTTTTTGCGTTGTAACTTATACAGCGTACCGTGTAAGTATAGCTTTTGCCCGACGCAACATTTTTGTGAACTATGGATGTTGAGGTTGTATCACCTATTCTTATCCATTGTTTGCCGTTTTTTAAATAAGCTCTGTACTTTTTAGCTCCTTTAACCTTATTCCATGTCAGCTTTTCTCCGCCGTTGACGCTTTCAGTTTTTGAAATTTCGGGAGCGGCAATGTAGGTTAGCTTTGTTCCCTTAGAATCGTAACCGCTCGAGAATTTTTTTCCGTCTTCGGTGATACATCTTACTGTGTATGTATAGTTTCCGCCTGAATAAACATCACTGTCAATACAGGAGGTTGAGGTTGTATCGGTCAACTTTGTCCAGCCGTTTTTACCTTTGTAATACACACGGTACAAGGCAGCACCGTCAACATTGTTCCAACTGAGTTTTACGCCTTCGTAAACACTTTCTGCCTTTGAAATTTTGGGAGTTGCAAGACTTGTCTGTGCGTTATGTTTATTCTGCACAGGTGCTTTTGCAACCTCAACTGCATTTGCAGTAACAGATACTGCTGTTGTGATGCCAAAAGTTACCATTGCTGAAAGTAATATTGGCAATATTTTGCTTGATTTCAAACTTATCTCCTCCTGAATAGAATATTTTAATAAGTATTATCAACAATTAAATCTTATACCCTTAATCTCTATCAGTCAAGACCATTTGGATGATTTTGTATATTTATATATGTTTTTGTCAAAAATGAACAATTATATTTTCAATATACCTACATAAGCAGTTGCATTTATGTGCTTAAAGCACCAATCAGATTGGCAATAATATTTTTACATTCTTGTATTTTGGTTTATCACATATTTTTCTTCGCTTTGGTGCAAACAAAATCAGTTAATATACAATTACCGCCTTTGAAAAATACAAGTATATTTTATGCAAATATGCAAAAATCGGACGGTCGTTACGACCGCCCGATTTGATTTGTGTTCTGATGCTTTATTTATCTTAGCCTTGAAATAATGCGGCTTGCGGTGATCTGCACAATCAGAGCGCAAGAACTCTCGGAACAATTTCCGCAGGAGCTGCCACTGTGCCGCTGCATTTATATTTCTCGGTTTCTTCTTTGGTTCTGAAGCCCCATCCGTAGAGAACGGCGAGAAAATCCATACCGATTTCTTCGGCGCCGTTTGCTTCAATAGTGCCGTCGCCTACAAGGACACTTTCCTCAACTGAAACACCTGTCTGCTCACACGCCTGCAAGAGCAGATGGCTCTTTGTTAGGTTTGTACCGACATCTGTTGCACAAACTGCATCAAACACATCCGCAGCATCGTAGTTTTCGAGCATATCTGTTGTAAACATTCTGTGCTTTTGAGTTGCAATTGCAAGCTTAAAGCCGCTTTTCTTGAGGTCACGGAGAGCGTCATAAATTCCGTCATAAACTGTGAACATCTCTTTTCCCTTTTGAGAATAGAGCTTGCTGTAGTTCTTGACAGCATATTCAATTTCATCATCACTCATATTAAACAGCGTTTTAAAGCCGTATTCAAGCGGTGTGCCGATTACGCCGTAGAGTGCGCTGTGTTCAACAGGCTCATAACCCATTGCAACTGCCGTTGTATTGAAACAATATAAAATTCCGGGGGCTGTGTCGGCAAGAGTCCCGTCAAAGCCAAAAATAACTAATTTTTTCATAAAACCGCCCAATCTGCAAATAGATAAAATTCATAAATTACCTGAAATCAATTACAAAAGTCTTTTGCCCTGCAAATATGGAAATACATCTCTGCGTGAATTATACCATTTTTGGAAGATAATTACAACACTTATTTTGCTTATGAGTATAATTTCTAAAATAAAAGCGGTGCAAAAATATGCAATTGTTGTTTTTTTGATTATATAACAATAAAATTTATTTGAAAAACAGGACTTCTAAACAACTTTATTTCTTGACAACATTGTGCGTGCGTTATAAAATTGAAGTATATTACATTGAAAGGTTATTATATTATGGCTTCTACAAAGCATAAAAATCCCGCTGCTAAGCCAAAAGAAAAATATTCGGTACAGCAGGCGCTCACAAACTATTATCTGCTTGTTATGTTCACGCTTTTTCCGTTGTTTTTTACCGACGCATATTTTAACATCAGGCATGACAAGTATTACTTTTTCATTATATTGACGGGTATTCTCGTTGTTGCGGAATTTCTTATTATTATGACCGCAAGCGTTGATAAACCGCCGGAAGACTCAAAGCTTGAAAAGCCTAAACCAAAGCATTTGTATGAAGAGCTTTCGTTTATGGACTGGGCATTTATTGTATTCCTCGGGATAAATGTCATTTCAACGCTGTTGTCCGCAAGTCCTTTGGATGCGCTTTTAGGCTCTGACGGACGAAACAACGGACTTTTGCTGATGACATTTTACACCGCAGCATATTTTATGATTACAAGGTGCTTTAAATATTTTGAATACATATTCGTTGCGCTTGCGTTCGGTTCAATGATAGTTTATGCACTTGCGGTGCTTAACTCATTCTATATTGATCCTCTCGGGATGTTTACTCTTCTCACCGACCAACAGACTATTACCGACTTCACTTCAACAATCGGCAACAAAAATCTGCTTTCAAGCTACATCTGCATCGCTATGCCTGTTATGATTGCAATGTCGGTTATCACGGAGAAAACCTTGCTCAGGGCAATTTATCTTATTGCAACAGGATTGGGCTTTGCGGCTCTTATGACTGCCGACAGCGATTCCGGCATTCTCGGCATGGCTGTATTTATGATTATTTACCTTGTATGGTTTTCAAACAGCCTTGTCAGACTGAAAAGATTTTTCCTTTCGGCAACTGTTATGCTGTTGTTTGCAAAGCTGCTCAGATTGTTCTCGCTCTGCTTTGACGACAAAAGCAAGGGCTTTGATAAGTTTCAGGAAATTTTCGTTTTCTCAGGCATCGGTTGGATATTGCTTGCAGCTTGTGCCGTTATTACAGGGATTTTGTATCTTATTGATTACAAAAAACCAAACATCACAATTTCAAAAGCCGTGCCGATTGCTCTTACCGTTGTATTCGGATTTTGTGCTGTTGCCATGATAGGAATTATGGTTTATTTCAGCTGTATTGACACCAAAACCGACCTCGGCAGTTTTGAAAGAATTATCCGCTTTAACGACAGATGGGGTACTCACAGAGGCTTTATGTGGATAAGGTCGATATGGATTTTCGGCGACGCTTCATTCATTGAAAAGCTGTTTGGCGTAGGTCCCGATATGTTCTACTCCGCATTCAGACCGTACTTTAACGACCTTTTAAAATACGGTGACAGCTCAACAAATGCCGCTCATAACGAATATCTAAACTACCTTATCACAATCGGAATTACGGGACTTCTCTCCTATCTTGCCATTGTGTGCGGTACGATTAAGAACGCAGTTAAGTATGCAAAGGAAAATCCGATGCTGATTGCGTGCGTTTCGGCTGTTATCTGCTATGCTGTTCAGGCTATTGTAAACCTTTATCAGCCGATTACAACTCCGCTGTTTTTCATCTTCATAGCTTTGTGCGAGGCTTTTGTAAGAAATGCCAAAGCTGAAAAATCTGCCGTATAAATATTATGACTGCGTTTCAATTCGGATAAGAAGATTCTGCATTGACTCGTTGCGGTCACGGCGGTATCGTCCCAGCTCGTAGAGGCTGTCGGGATTTTTAGTGATTATATTGGGCTTTTCCGTACAGGTTAGTGTACACGAAAAGTCCATTTCTTTTATCAGCTTTTCGGTCAGGTCATTTTTTGCACCGAACGGATATACAAAGCAGGTCGGTTTTTTTCCTGTTGCATTTTCAAGCAAGGCTTGAGCCTTGGCAACATCTTCCGTAAGAACAGATTTATATGCTTCGTCACTCTCCCCCGCCTTTGGCAAAACACCCTTCCGTGATTTCAAAGAATGCATATCGTACGAATGATTCTGAATTTCAACATAGCCCGAATCGGACATTTCTTTCATATCGTCAAAGGTTATATGACCGTAGGTCACGGAAATGTCCTTGGTTTCGGTAAATTTTTCAGACACTGACGCAATCGGCGATATGACCGCCTTGCAGTTGTATTTTTCAAGCAAAGGGAGTGCATAATAATAATTATTATAATAGCCATCGTCAAAGGTCAGCATAATGCATTTTTCGGGCAATGATTTTTTGCCGTAAGCATAATCGGTAAGGTCCTTTACAACAACGGTTGTGTAGCCGTTTTCGGTCAAATATTTAAGGTCATTTTCAAAAAGAGTCGGCGAGATTGTGTAGTCATTTTGCAGTTTTTCATCCTTTAAAAGTGAGTGATACATTATTACGGGCAGTTTCACGCTGTCGGTATCAGCCGTTGTTTCTTTTACTGCACCTGTCATTACCGATATTAAAATTACCGCAGACAGGAAGAGTGCTGTAAAAATGATAATTTTTACTGTTTTGTTTGATTTCACTATATTTCCTCCCAATTCTTTGTGCAAGATTTTTTATCTATAATTCTTTATTGTAAATATAATCAAGCATCTGCGTGATAGAATATAGCCAAAGTTAATACTGATTACTGATTTTTGTCAATCGGTACTGACTAATATTGCATAAGGATTTATGAATTATGGCAAAAAGAAATTTCAGCTCAAAACGCAATGCAATTTACAACGCTGTGTGCGGTACGGACACTCATCCGAGCGCACGCTGGGTTTATGATAAATTAAAGCCCGAAATTCCCGACCTTAGTCTTGGCACGGTTTACAGAAACATTGCTCTTTTTAAGGATGAAGGAAAGGTCAGCGTTATATGCAATGTAAACGGTGAGGAGCGTATTGACGGCAACACAGAGCCGCACCCCCACTTTGTATGCAACAAATGCAAAGCAGTTATTGATGTTGAAGACAATCAAAATGCTGATGACCTTGAGTCACAGCTTGCCGAAGAGGGATTTAAGGTAGAAAACAGATTTGTTATCTACTACGGCATATGTCCCAAATGCTCGGCAGAAGTACACTAATATTTATTACAAAGGAGAAGTAATTATGAAATGGTATTGCACAGTATGCGGTTATGTTTATGAAGGTCCCGAAGCTCCCGAGGCTTGCCCTGTTTGTAAGGCACCGAAGGAAAAATTTAAGCAGATGGACGAGGAGGCGTCTTTCGCAACAGTTCACGAGGTTGGCGTTGCTCAGGGCGTAAGCGAAGATATTCTCAAGGATCTCAGAGCTAACTTTGAGGGAGAATGCAGCGAAGTCGGTATGTACCTTGCAATGGCAAGAGTTGCAGACAGAGAAGGCTATCCCGAGGTTTCTGCCGCATTTACAAAGTATGCTTTTGAAGAGGCTGAACACGCTGCCAAGTTTGCAGAGCTTTTAGGCGAAGTTCTTACAGACAGCACAAAGAAGAATCTTCAGATGCGTGTAGATGCAGAAACAGGTGCTTGCGAAGGTAAGTTTGACCTTGCAAAGCGTGCAAAGGCTCAGAACCTTGACGCTATTCATGACACAGTTCACGAGATGGCAAAGGATGAAGCAAGACACGGCGCAGGCTTTAGAGGTCTTCTTAACAGATACTTTAAGTAATCATTAAAACAATAAAAAATCAAAAAAGTCAGCTTGATAATCGTATGACCAACAACTAACCGATTACACAACAGACTTTGAACAGGAGATTTGATAGTATGAAATATGTATGCGATGTTTGCGGATATGTTTACGACCCTGAAATCGGCGATCCCGACAACGGCGTTGATGCAGGCACGGCATGGGAAGATGTACCCGAGGATTGGGTATGCCCTCTCTGCGGTGTAGGTAAGGATGAATTTTCCGCAGAAGAATAATTAACAGATTGGCAATTTGGGGGCAGGCAATGCTTGCTCCCTTTTGTATGTACGGGAGTAAATTATGAAAAAATTGATTTCGTGGAATGTAAACGGACTTCGTGCCTGTGTTACAAAGGGCTTTGAGGACTTTTTCAAAGATGTTGACGCAGATATTTTCTGTCTTCAGGAAACAAAGCTTCAAGAGGGACAGATTGACCTCCTGCTTGAAGGATATCATCAGTATTGGTGCTATGCCGACAAAAAAGGCTATTCGGGAACGGCTATGTTCACAAAGGAAGAGCCGTTAAATGTAAGTTACGGAATCGGCATTGACGAACACGACCACGAGGGCAGAGTTATCACGGCAGAATTTGATAATTGCTTTGTTGTTACCTGCTACACTCCAAACTCGCAAAGCGAGCTGAAAAGGCTTGATTACCGAATGAAATGGGAAGATGATTTCAAGGCATATCTGAAAAAACTTGAAGAAAAAAAGCCGGTTATTATGTGCGGTGATTTGAATGTTGCACACAAAGAAATTGATTTGAAAAATCCGAAAACCAACCGTAAAAATGCAGGCTTTACCGATGAAGAGCGTTCAAAGATGACAGCGTTGCTCGATGACGGCTTTATCGACACCTACCGCTATTTCTATCCCGATACAGAGGGCGTGTATTCGTGGTGGTCATACAGATTCAAGGCTCGTGAAAAAAATTCGGGCTGGCGTATTGACTATTTTATCGTTTCAAAAGCTCTTGAAAGCAAGCTTGACGGTGCAAAAATCCATACCGAAATTTTAGGTTCTGACCATTGCCCCGTTGAACTGACGATTGACATTTAAAAAGCAAAATAAAACCCCGACACAGCATACACCGTGTCGGGATTTTTTGTATATTATGAAAAATTTTCAAAGACTGACAATACAAATTTCAAAAGTGTCAATTGACAAAACGGGAATTTCGTCTTGACAAATGATTTTTTTGCAAAGAAAATGCTCCGACGCTAAAAAGTATCGGAGCATATATGAGCTTTTTTATAATTAACTGACGGTAATTTTGTTTTGACCGCCTGTTATGTCGGAAAAATTGTTTTTTGCACTTTTAACGAATGCGAAGATTGTTTTCAGAAGCATATTTCTTGTTTTGCTGTCAAGACCTGCAAAGGATTTTAGGATTGTTCCTGTGTTTTTAAGCGGATTTTTCAGCATCTCATTAAAGGTTGCGGTTTCGGTCAGCGACAAAAGGGCAAAAACCTCTTTTGTGAACTCCCGTCTTTGATCAATTGTCAGCGATTCAACAAATTCTTTCAGCGTGTGGTCAAAGAAAACACTGAAATTTGTAGTGCTTTTCAGCCTGATAAGACTGTTCTGCTCAATCTCCCATGAATAGATATCGTGCTGAAGAAAACCTTTTTGATTGCTCTTTACAATTGTGTAGCTCTCCTCATGCTCAAATATCATGCCGAAAATGCTTGACTGCGGAACAAAGGTGTATATTCTGTCGTCGACTTCATAAAATCCGCTGTCCCTGATTTTGTCAAGAGAAAACCCCGGTCCGTCAAAATTGTAAATATAATCAATATGATTTCTTGAATTTTCATCGGTGAAAGCACCGGCATAAACCGCAAGATTTCCGCCCTTTGAGTGACCGCCCAGAATGAATTTTCCGTTGAGCATACGGACTGCTTTTTCAAAATAATCAAGAGCCTTTTTCTGTGACGGCAACGGAAATGTGAAGAACATATTGAAGTCCTCCTGCCAGCCGACAAGAGAAAAGTCCGTTCCTCTGTATGAAATAAAATAATTCTTTTTGAGAAATTCAAAAGTGATTGCGGAAAACTGCATACTCACATCGGACTCAACCTCGTTTACATACCCCGAAACAAGAATTTTACCGAATCTCTTGCTCTCTGCCGTTGCTTTCAAAAGGTCGGCGTCACCCTTCCACAATAGATTTTTCTCGTAATCATCGGTTGCAAACACACGCATTGCCGCCTGTTCAAGGGTAATTTCATCAAACAGACAGGACGATACCGCACCGTCAAAAGGAAGATATGAAAGCCGTGAAAGCACAAGTGCGTCAAGCTCGTTAAAACCGTCCTGCTCAAATGTCAAATCGCCGCGCCAGCTTATGTAATCAAATATGTCAGCCATACAAATGCCTCCAATCTGTTTTCTCTCCGTAACTATTGTACCACTTTGTACTAATTATTTCAATACAATTTTGAAAATTGAAAAAGAAAAGGACAAACGAATTCGTTCATCCTTTAACAGTATATGAAGTTATCTGAATTTTGCGATTACTTCAAGAAATTCTTTTCCGAATTTTTCAAGCTTTGTTCTGCCCACACCCGAAACTTCAAGCATTTCATCGGGTGTTTCGGGGCATTTTTTGCACATATCAATCAGCGTTGCATCGCTAAAAATAACATATGCGGGAACGCTCTTTTTGGATGCAATGCTTTTTCGCAAAGCCTTGAGTGCATCAAGTAATTCGGAATCGACAGGCACTTCGGGTCGGTGCGTTTTGACAACCTTTTCGGAGTTTTCAACTTTCTTCATCACAAGCCGTTCCCGCCCGAAAAGCACATCTCTGCTCTTTGGCAAAAGTTTTAGAGCCTCGGTTTCATTGTCGGCTGAAATATACTCCTTTTCGGCAAGAAAGTCAATTGTGCCGAAAATATGCCTTGCCGTAACCTCTTTCATTATTCCGTAGGTTGACTGACTGTTAAGCTCAGCTTTTAGAATTTTCTCGCTTTTACTGCCCTTTAACACATCACAAATCACGGTTTTGCCGTATCTTTGTCCTGTTCTTGCAATGCAGGACATAATTTTTTGAGCGTCAATTGTGACATCAACAAGCTTGTGAACGGAAAGACAGTTGGAGCATTTTCCGCAGTAAGCCTTTTTATCACCGCCAAAATACCGCAGAATAAATCCACGCAGACAATCGTTTGTTGTGCTGTAAAAGGTCATATGCTTTAAGCGTTCAAAATCACGCTCACGAATTTGCTCGTTTTCTTCAATTGTAAGCTCATCGTTCCCCTCGGAATTTTCAATCATAAAGCGGTTCAATCGGACATCCTTCGGACTGTAGAGCAGAATACAATCAGCCTCACCGCCGTCACGGCCTGCCCGTCCTGCCTCTTGATAGTAGCTTTCAATGTTTTTCGGCATATTGTAATGAATTACATATGTAACATTTGACTTGTCAATTCCCATACCGAAAGCATTGGTTGCAACCATAATATTTTTTCGGTCAAAAACGAAATCCTCCTGATTTTTCCTGCGTTCGTATTCATCAAGTCCTGCGTGATATCTTGTAGCCGAAAAGCCGTTATCGCAGAGCAATTCGCAGACAGATTCAACATTTTTTCGGGTTGCACAATAGACAATTCCCGACCTGTCACCGCGCTCCCGAATGAGTTCAATTAGCTTTTCGTCCTTTGACGATGACTTTATTACACCGAAGAAAAGGTTGGGGCGGTCAAATCCCGTTGTAATTTCAAACGGATTTTCAAGCCTGAGAATTTTCTTTATATCTTCTTTTACATCATTTGTAGCCGTTGCGGTAAATGCTCCGACAATCGGACGATTTGCAAGGCTTTCAACAAATGAAATAATTTTGAGGTAACTCGGTCTGAAATCCTGTCCCCATTGTGAAACGCAATGAGCCTCGTCAACTGCAACCATTGAGATTTTTATCTTTTTGCAGGTGTCGAGAAATCCGTCAGTCAACAGCCTTTCGGGTGCAACATAGATGATTTTGTATTTTCCGTGTTCAGTATTTGAAAGTACTCGGAGAAATTGCGGATATGAAAGCGAGCTGTTTATGTATGCCGCAGGAACTCCCGACTGAACGAGTGAGCCGACCTGATCCTTCATAAGCGAAATGAGAGGTGACACAACAATTGTCACCCCGTCAAAAAGTAATGCGGGAATCTGATAACACATTGACTTGCCTGCACCTGTTGGCATAATGCAAAGTGCATCTCTGCCGTCAAGCAAAGCGTCAACTATCTGTTCCTGTCCGTCTCTGAAAGAATCGTGTCCGAAGTAATCTTTCAACACGCTTATTTTATCACTCATCTTTTTGCCCTTATCTATCATTCTTTATTGGAATTATAATCATTGTATTCCCGTTCAATCCAAGCCATAAGCAGATTTACAATTTTCTGCTGTTCTGCCTCGTTAAGCTGTTTATCCTTTGCAACTCTGTACCACTTGTTAAGACACCCTCTGCAACAACAGGCACAGGCGTGCTGTGCAATAAAAACAGGGTGTCCCCTCATAGGCGTTTGCTTTCCGTCATTCGGAATATATTTTGGTGCAAGCCGTGTTCTGACAAAATCTTCTGCGTGGGAGCGGATTTTATCCATTCCCTTTTCATTTATGTAGTCGATGTCCTTTTGCTTTAAATGAAACCGACTGCGAAAATCCGACTTTTTCAGTTTATCAAGTGCCTCATCTATTGTTTGCATCGTTTATGCCTTCTTTTATTCTCATAACTTAATTATAAACAATTACTACGGTAATGGCAAGAAAAAAGGCGATAGTTTTCTGTTGCAAAAAAAACAACCCCACGATTATTTTACCGTGGGAGTTGTTTTCATAGGGTTGCTTTTCAATTATTTTTAGAGATTAAACATCTTTGCAATATTTTTCAGCAAGAGCAAAGAACGCTTTTTCAAGCGAATCCAAGGTTTGTTCCGTCATACTGACCGACATACTGTTTTTGTCGGAAAATATGATTTCAACGATTGTAACCGTGGCGTCATCGACTGTCAGTTCTTTGTTTTTCGGATTATATTTTTTCAGGATTTCCAACGCGTTATCGGCAGCGTCGCACAACAACTTCATATCCGTTTCGTTGATCAAAACATTTTCAAAAGCGATATAGCCGCATTTGCAGATAGCGTCAAAAAGGTAAATTGTGCCTTCTTTTCGCACATAAAAAGAACAGCAGTAGTCAAAATTTGAATGATTTTTTGAATAGCTCACGGACACTATTTCTTTTTTTGCACGCATTTTTCGTTTGGAAATATTATGAAATAACGACCGTAAAGTCATATCGGTTATGTCATGGTCGTTCCGCAGAACGGACAGAATTTCGGAGGATTGCCGTCAGGCTTATAGCCGCAGGCAGGGCAAACAATTGCCGCAGAGTTTTGCGGATTAAACGGCTGTTGCGGCTGCTGATTTCCTGTGTTGCTCTGCACAGGCATTCCGTTCTGCTGATAACCTGTATTGTTCTGCATCGGCATTCCGTTCTGCTGATATCCCATATTGTTCTGCATGGGCATTCCGCTTTGCTGATAACCCATATTGTTCTGCATGGGCATTCCGTTCTGCTGATATCCCATATTATTCTGCATCGGCATTCCGTTCTGCTGATATCCCATATTATTCTGCATGGGCATTCCGTTCTGCTGATATCCCATATTGTTCTGCATGGGCATTCCGTTCTGCTGATATCCCATATTGTTCTGCATACCGTTTCTGATTTGTTCGCATAATCTCATCAACTGCATTCCGTCATCAAACGCTCTCATAAGCTCATTTCTTACAGTACCGATTGACGAATCAACATACATTGATATGTCGGTTATGAACGGATGATTTACGATGAATTTTGCTTTTAGAGAAGATATTCTTTGCGGAGATGACGATGTGTTTGTATCACGAACATACGGCTGAAGCGCAAGAGGAACATCAAGCATACCGTTTTGCCCGGAAAATGAGTTTGTTGCGTCAAACTGACTGCCAAAACCGCTGTTCATACCCTGACGGTTATCATAGCGGTCGTACTCATCGGGGATTCCGTCACGGTCGGAATCCTGCAGGGTTGTATATCCGAGTTCAAGCCAAAAGTCCTGCAGCTGTGAAAAATCGAATATTTCAGGATTGCTGTTTTTGAAATCTCTGCCTATTGTGAAATAGAATTTTCTGTTATTAAAATCAACAACAAGCTTTTCATTTGTGCCGGCACTTGCCGACTGAACAAATACCGAATATTTCTGTCTGTTCTGTTCACGCTGTTCAAGATGAGTTTTAACATCAGCTATTGTTCTGTTTTTCCAACCTGATGAAAGCGAACTTAATTTGTGCTTGCAGTCGCTGCAAAGATAGCCGTCTGAAAGCTTTTGCCTTGTGAGGGCATTTACCTTTTCCCCGCAAAGGTCACAATATTTCTTTTCAAATAGTCCCATAAGCGTTCTCCTTTACAAAAGACTAACGATTTTCTTTTGAATGTTTGTAGCGTCTACGACAGAAATTGTCCCGTCATTATCTGTGTCGGCGAGTTTTAATTGATAGGAATCAAATTCAACATTATGAACAACCTGTTTTTGAACAAGTGTTGCGTCAATAACATTAACCACACCGTCCATATTGACATCATACGGAACAGTAATGTTTACATCAAGGTTAACATCTTTCTTATCAACATTCACTTCATATACCCGTGTCACGCATTGCGGCTTGCTTACGGTAATGACATATTTACCTGTACCTGTTTGATAATAATACAGAGTTGCATTTTTGTGCACAATTTCATCTGTAAAGCTACTCTTATAAACGCCACCAGGAGTGTATTTATCAAACTTAACAGTAATAGTGTCATCCGGTGAGCCGCCCGTTCTGAAATCTATTATAATGCATGCATTAAACTTTTGCGTAACTTTAACCGATTCACTGTAAATAACATCACCGTTTTTACCCGTAACAGCACATCTGAACTGAGTTTCATCAAAATCCGTATTCGGTCTGATTCTCAAAGTATTTGATTTTGTACCCTTGAAGGAAAACTGGTTTAATGTAGATGAGTCGTCATCTATGTTTTTCCACATTCTTATTATACCGGTGGGTGTTCTTCTCTTTACTTTCATCTGCCACTGATAGCTTGCGGCATTTTTGGCAGCAACCCATATAATTTCTTCTTTGCCTTTCATAATCATAATTTCTGCCTCAGGGAACTGATGTGTAAATGATGGCGATTCATATGGAACAATGTAATATGCCCAAATATAATATTGACCTGTGGTTTCATCCTGAAGAATTGTCGCCTGACTGTCGTCATTGTACAAACCGCATACTGCGTCTTTGTCAACCGCATATCCTCTGTTCATATTAAAGTATAGCTGACAACAATACATACCGCTGTCAAAAGTTTCTCCGCTGTCGAGCTTTCTGCTAATTTTGTTGTTTTCGTACTTATACCACTCAATATAATCAAAGCTGTAATAAGTGCTGTTTATCGGAGTTGCCGTTGTTGAGGGGATTTTTCCCTGTTTAGGTTTTTCCAAACCTAAAAATCCAATTATAGGAATTTCTGTCTTCTCAAGAAGTCCCGGAAAGTTACATTTTCCCGAATAAAAAGTACCGCTCTTTGAACCCGTTACTTTACATCTAAAGACAACATCTTTCCACCCTGAGTCAGGTCCTACAAGTTCTGCGTAGGTCTGAAATTTAAGATGGTCTGTAAAAACACCCGAAAATTTCGAGTCGGGTCTGGTGGTTTTATCGGAGAGGTTAACCCAGCTTAGGCTCGGATACTTTGCCTGCCATTGATAGGTAAAGGTTTCGTCTGTATTGCTGTTTACTCCCACGATAATGTTAAGGACATCTCCTATGTAAACCTCGGTGTCGATATATTTGATATAAGCCTGAGCCGCCGCATTTGCGGTTACGGCTGTCATAGGAAGAGCCGTTAAAAGCATAAGCACACACAGGGCAACGCTCGAAATACGCTTTGCTTTTTTCTTGATTTTCATAAAAATCCATCCTTTATGCCCAAGGGTCATCCGAAGCGGGAGTTCGTATGTCGGAGAGTGCAAGATTGCGCCACAAGAACCATTGATTGCCCTTTCTGCGAAGCTCAATCGGGCGAGGTGAGTCCGCTCCCGACGACTGAACCTGAACCTTTGCATAACCCTCGCTCTGATAGGTATATGCATACTCGGAAACGGTTATTTTGTACGGAACATTCGGTGTATAATCGTTCTTCACGGATGAACCCTCAAAATACGAGCGAGGAATATATCCCCTGCCCTTGATTCTGTCACGCAAAAACTGAATATCCATCCCGTTCATCGGCTGAGGTCCTTTTAATACATTGAGCATTTCTATTGTGTTTTCCGGACTTTCATCATATTCAAGCAACACAAGCATTGCAAATGCCGCTGTTGAAAGAGGTGACGAAAAGTCAAGCTCCGGCATTTTTTTGAGTTCATCTGCATTTTTCGGATAATCGGCAAATACGAATGTTTTGCTTTTGTACCTTGCATTGTTTACTGCTCCCGAAACAGCCTTTGTAACATTGTTTTTTACAGCCTGATTTGTCATATTTTTTAAGCTGTCAAATATACCCATAAACAGTACCTCCTTTTTAAAGTGCGTCAAGTGCGGCAGCAAGATAATCTGCCGTTACGGATGAATAAAAAAACGAGCTTATTTTTCCGAATTGTTTTGCCTGTTTAACCCTGTCGGCAAGATCGGGGTATGACTGTTCATCACAGAGCAGAGCCGTTTTGCAGTTTGGCAAATGTTCTTTTATTTTCTCACAAAGCTCAAGCCGCTTCTCGACAGTTGAATTGGCAAGTCTTGTGACATCCATAAGCAAAACATCAACTCTTTGTGCAATGCACAAATCAAGAATTTCTCCGTCCTGATTCGGCGAAACATTTTCAATGCAGAATCTTCCCTTCCTGACAAGTGCATTTTGAATAGCCTCACTAAGCAAATTGTTCTGAACACTGAGCAAAATTTTCTTCAACGGACATCACCCCTTTTCACCTATATCTTTCACTTATATTGTACAATTTTGCGGTAAAAGATGAATGTGCCAAACGGCATATTTCACAACATAAACAAAAAAACACAGCCGCCCGATTGCTCGGACAGCTGTGAACTTGTGCTAAAAATATCAATGGTGGGTAATTAAAAAAGGGGGGGGTAAATAATAAAATAATTATGCTTTGTTCTTAACAGCACCGATAATGTAAAGTGCAGGAATAACAAGACCGCAGATAAGAGAGAACACATTAAACTGTGAGCCGCCTATCATACTGATAATTTCGCCTGCAACACACATAACCGCAACAATAACGCCCCATACAATACATGTGTTTGCCTTGTTCGGAAGTTTTGCATTGATAACGCCGATAATACCTGCAACAAACTCAGCAACCGCACTGATAAGTGCGAAAACACCGCCGACATAAAGCATAGTCATATCGTATGTACCGTCGTTAAAAGCTGCAAGTGCGGCGATACCGAGAATGGCGATGATTGACACGATCAATGCAATAGCACCGAATACAATCATAAGGATTCCCGTTACTTTAAGAAAAGTTGAACCTTTTGCCTCCATAGTTTTTCCTCCTGTCATTAAATAATAAATTTTATGCATCTTTGTCTTTGATTATTAATCGGACAAAGATAGCGTTTTGCACAAAAGATATTCACCGTCTGACCAGTTATATCCTGTAATTGTATTATACTGTTTTAACAGCAAAAAAATATGTGCCAAACGGCACATATTCAGAAAAAAGTATTTATTTGTCGTCATTTTTGTTATCAAGGATTACAATTCCCGCCTCTCTTGCCTTTACGGCAAGCTCTGTTCTCGACTTAAAGCCTGTTTTTTCAAGCATATACTGTATATAGTTTTTGACAGTACCGGGAGCAATGTAAAGCCTTTTTGCAATTTCCGTGTTTGTATCGCCGCTTGTCAGTTCACGCAAAACCTCAAGCTCTCTTTCCGTAAAATCCGTACTCATTGCATTGCCGAATCTGATTTCGGGAGTTGTGTCGGGAAACACACGCTCACCGTTCATTGTTCTGTCCATAAGCTCAATGATAGGTTCGGGACTTACCTCTTTGTACCAAAAGCTGTCAACCCCTGCCAGTCTTGCCCGCTTCAGGTAGGAATATTCAGGCATTGAGGTAACTATGATTATCTTGATTTTCGGGAACTTCTTTTTAATTCTTTCAGCCGCCTCAAGACCGCTTGCACCCATGGCCGTACAAATATCCATTAAAATCAAATCAACATCTGAATTTTCACAATGATAATCCGCCATATCGGCATTGCTGATTGAGCCTGCCAGCGTATAGCTTTCACTTTGATTTACATACATTTCAAATAAAGTTCTCGGCATTGACTGATCTTCAACTATCAGTACTCTTGTCATATTGAAGCACCTCACTTTTTGGAATTGTGATTTCAAGAACAAAAATTTCGGAAGTCGATATTTTCAAGTTTCCGCCGATTTGCTCCGCTTTTTTTCTTACGGAAGAAAGTCCGCCGCCCTCGTTAATTTTTCGGGGAGGTTTTCTGCCGTTATTCTTGAATTTAAAGATATAATTTTCACCGTCGTCAAGACTTTCAAGAAGCATTTTATCCGCCTTGGCGTGTCTTGCGGCATTGTTAAGACATTGCAATGCTGCAAAGGTCAGCACCCGTGCAACCGCATTATTGTCTGTCGGAAGATTGCCGGCTATTTCAAGCGTTATGCCCACCAGCCTTGCGGCATTTTCAATATCCTTAGCAAAGTTTTCGTCTTTGCGGTCGTTCTCTTCGGTGTTTAAAACAGCAATATTGTTTCTCCACATTTCAAGCAATTCTTTATTATTTTCAGGCAGATTACTGTTTTCGAGATACTTTCTTGTTGCTATGAGAGTGCTTCCGAGCCTGTCATGAATTATCTCCTTTGTGCGGAGAATTTCTTCTTCTCTTGTCAGGTCACAGACCATTTCATTGTATTTTTTCAGATGAACATTAACCTTTTTCAGCTCGCCTATCTCATATTCCAAAATTGAAGTCAGCTTCGTAAACTCTGTTATGTCGGTTGCGACAAGCTGAAAATATGACTTTGAAAAAATTTCCGTTTCCGACAACGAAAAGCTGAAAACTCTGCCGTCATTTAATCTGACTGTAAATGTTCCGTCATTTTCATATTGAGAAACCTCTTTTATCTTTTCTCTGAAAGGCGCTGCAATGTTAAGCGATTTACCCGTAAGCTCAAGGCATATACTCTCCATAAGGTTATTTTTCAGCACAACAAGTCCGTTTTTATCAAAATAGCAAAGTCCGGCAGGCAGACCGTCAAAGCTCTCCTTGATTGACATTGCGGAAATATTGTTGTTCCTGCAGCGGTGAAGCCTTGCCGTTATGTACACAGACATTGCCGTGCAGTATTCCGTTATACCGACAGACAGAGCAAACGGCATTCTGCCGAAAAATTCAGCCATTATGTTAATTGAATTGTCATAGTAAATTTTACTCAGAATCTGAGTGCTTACCAAAAACATTGCCGATGAAATCACCGCAATAGCAACAGCCGAAACCGACCTCCACAATTTGATTTTATACAGAAAAGACACTGTTGCGTTGTGGATTGCCATGCAGGTAACAACAAACTGTACGCTCATCATTGCAACGCAAATGAATGAACGCATTTCAAACACGGGAGTCATATGCCGTCACCTCCGCTCTGCATACGAACAAACACAAACAGCGTGTCGCCGTCATATTCCGTGGTGACATTTCCGCCGAGTTTTGTAATATCGTCAAGTAAATCATCGGGAATTTTCATTTCATTTTTGCTGTCACAATTGATTTTTAAATCAATAAATTTATTATCAGCCTTTAAATTAAACAGCAACGCATCTGTGCAATTCATTTTGAGTCTTATAAATTCTCCGATAAATTTGAAGATTGCAATTGACTTTTCAGCGGATATTTCTCCCGATACATTGCTGAAAAACGAACAGGAAATTCCGTAAACAGAAATGTACTCGGCAAGTTCTCGGATACTGTTTTCAAGCTCAAAAGCATTCAGCATTTTTCTGCTTTTTGCCATAATGAACAGATTGCTTATTCTCTTGATGTAAACATTCACAACACAGGCACGGGCATAATTGACCGAAATATCTCCGCTGTTATTTTCAATGTTTTTGAGTATATTTTCAAGGTCGCAAAGCTGCGGGCGGATAAATTCGGTTATGTTGTCATAGAGCTTGTTCTGTTCGGTTACTGCCGCTCTGCGTTTTTTCAGCTCTGCCTCTGATTTCAAGATTACATTGTATTCTGAAATCTGTTCCTTAATCTCCGAAAGCTCTCTGTTAATTCGGTTAATTGCCGATATGTCTTCCGTCCAAACTGCCTTACCACCTTTTATATTATGTTTTTTAAGAATTATATTTTCATCAATCACAACGCTGTTACCGTTTTGCAGAACAACATTTTTTGAAACATTTGCCGCATTTTTTGAGCGGTATTTCATATTGCCCTCATTGTCAAATATGAGAGCGTTAAGATTTGACGCATTGAAAAAATTGCCGTAACCCGTATTTGATGGCACAAGACCTATCTGAATAAGGCTTTCCCATAAAGCAATTGAGGCAAAACAGAACACCTCGGGAACATTATAAATTCTAAGTCCCGAATATTCGTGATTCAGATTGTTCCAAACGGTATAAATTATTGCGACAAGAATTATTACAATCGGAATCCACAGCTTTTTGCGTGTTGCGGAAATTCTGCATTGATTGATTGAAAGCACAATTGACGAAAGCACAAGCATAAAAATCCACACTGCAATTACATAGTAAACAGGTCCGTAGCTGTATTGTTTGTTCCAATTGTGAAAATCAGGTTCAAATACAAAAGCAAGCTGATGAAAATCGTTCGTCATAACAAGCAGCACAAGAACGGCGGCAGGTATAATCAAAAGATATTTTCGGTTATTTGTATTTTCAGGCTTGCCTATATTCAGCATTGCAAAAAACATCATAAGCGGCAAAAACACCATTGCTATGTAATATGAATACCAAAGATACCGTCCGTATGTGTTGATGTCGGCAGGGCTGTTGTATTTTATGGCACGAAGAGCCATCCACAAGAGCATAAGCGCCGCAGATATCACAAGGCAGATTCTTATATTCTTCTGAACGATGCGATATGAAACAGACACACCCCAGCCTATAATAAGCCCCGAAAAAATAATAACATCAAAATTTTCCATATAATTATCTGCTGAGGAAGTAAGATGAGAAAAAATTCTTACCGCACCGCCAAACAGGAATATAATTATCCCGATAACAGTCAGAAGTTTTGTTTTGTCTACTTTGCGAACCATATGCCACCAACCGGTTAATTTTAAATAGATTTTATGTGAACCGCCAAATTAAGATTGTATCACTTTATTACATAATAACACAAAGATATTGATTATACAATTGAATATCTTCTTAAAAAACAAAATTAGGGTTGATAAATTCCGACTCTGTATCAATATCGGCACCGACAGACAGAGTCATACTTTCAGATAAAACACAAAGGCCCCTTATGACAATTATTATGATATTGCCATAAGGGGGTTATCGTTTATTCATTTTTACTGCTGTTCATAAAACAAATCTGCTCAGGTTTAAATTTTGTTTCTTCGTTTTTTCATATAGATTACAGCTGCGGCAGAAATTATCAGAGTGAACAAAATTGCTGTCAATATTATTCCGCCTGTTTGAACTGCGTCTGCGTTGTTGTTGATTTGAGTGCCGTTGCCTGAGGAGTCAAGCGGGGTTGTTTCAGATGCAGCCGAATCTGAAGAATCAATGGGTTTTGTTTCAGATACAGCCGAATCCGAGGGGTTCGGTACGGTCGGTTTGGTCGGTGTAACAGCTGAATTGTCAACGATTACATTTGCGGTATCGGTAATACCGTTTGCCGCTGCAGTAATGACAGCTTTACCCTCCTTATGACCTGTAACAACGCCAAAATTATCAACCGTTGCTATGCTTTCATCAGATGAAGTGTATGTAATCTTACTGTTTATCTGTGAAGCAACAGGCTGAACAGTCTTGTCAAGTTTTTGGGACTCATCAACATTTACGGCAACATCGTCTATGCTCAGGGACTGAACTTTTTCCGGAACAGGCTTTGATGTGAGTCCGGGATAAAATTCAGAGATTACATTTATATCTTCCTCTGAATTGCGTGTTTTCCAATCCTTTTCGTTCTTATCGGAAATCAAGCATTCAAGATATGCCGTATCGGTTCCCGTCTTTTCAAACACCCGTGAAGGGATATCGTCGGATATAAAGCAGACCTCGGCAGTATTTCCGATTTTGATGCTGTTTATCTTCTCTCTGCCAAAGGAGGTGTAAATCGGATTTTTCGCCTTATAGCCGTCCTCCATTGCTTTACACATTTCTTCAACATCATAATCAACAAGCCTTACATAATCTCCGCCCGAATAATCTTCATTGCCCTTATTTTGAACCGTTGCACGAACAAAGAACTTAGCGTTGTCGTTATCATCGGTAATCAGGTTGATTTCGGACAATGTCAGTGATGTAATGTCAAGGTCTGCACCCTGCTTGAAACTGAATGAATCGGAAACGAGCTTTTCTTCTCCGTTTTCAGTTACTGTGAAATACATTGAAACCTCGTCTGCTTTCTTATCATCGGGAAGAGTGTAATAGAAATCAAAAGCTTTTGCCTCTGCCGAAAGCCATACGCTTTCCTTTGTACTGTCATAAGCTTTTCCGTTTACATACAGTGTTACGGTTACATTTCTGCCCGATTTGATGCCAAGATTTTCAGCGTGACAGGTAACATTGACTGTTTCACCGCCCGTTGGATAATCGTTGCCGAACTCAATTGCATCTATCGCCTCAGGCATATGATATTCGGAATCCGTATTATATTCGGAAACAACAAACATATTGTTTACATATGTACAACCCTCATCCGTAATCTTTCTGTCAAAGGCATTAAATGCAGTAAGCAGGTCGCCGTTTTCAAGAACTACCGCTGAGAAATTGCCTTTATACAGACCTGAGTTTTTACTTCCGTAAATACCGTTTTCTGTAAGATAGGTCTTGCCTCCCCAATAACCGTTAAGCAGATATATCGGGTTGTCAAGTTTTTCGGTAATCGGATTTGAATTTTCGTCATACATAAGGACTCCGTTGGAATCGAGTTTACCTACTTCCGTAACCTTATCAAAACGGTTGAAAACAAACTGCCTTGCCCATATTTGTTGTTGATTGCTCTCGGTTGTTGTCCACAATGCGTAGATATCACCGCTGCCGTTGGTGAAAACCGAGAAGTCATCGTTTGTGGTATAATCATCTTTTTCGGAAATGAAGTTAGGCTCAACATACGAGTCGCTTATCTGCAAATATCCGTCTGCGTCACTGTAAAGTCCGTTTGTAAAAATGTTGGTAATATTCTGATAAGCATATGCTCCGTTACACTTGTAGAACAACAGAGTATTCTCAACACCCTGAGTGTTTATGTTAATGAACCTTGGATTAGCCGTGACATATCCGTCCTTTGTAAGACGCATTGGATTCGATGATGTCATTTTTCCGTTGTCCATCTTAAAGCTTTGGATATAAAGAGAATTGTTTGTTTCAAACTGCGATGAGTCAAAATCGCTTTCAACCTCAAATTTATCAATAGAATCAAGAGTAAAGCCGTATGTGTCGGAGGCAACATATGAAAGCAAGGTTTCGTCACCGTATGAAACGGCATCAAAATATTTGAGATACTTTCCGTTGATTGATAACGCCTCACCTGCCGACCATTTTCTCGTGTCCGCACTGTAGGTTGATGTGAGCAAAGCGGTTGGCATTGACTGCAGCTCCTCAATAGTGGTATCAAGGGTAACCTTTTCCATGTTCATTGACTGGTAGAACATCTGAACAGAATTGCTCTTGCTGTTGTACACAACCTTCGGCATCATGTACAGCTGCTTTTTGCTTTTATCCGATATCACCCTATAATCGTGGAATTTGCCGCTTTCCTTATTATAGAAAATAGTTGCAATGCCGACTGAATTCAGCAAATCACGGTTATTGCTGCGTGACGCTATCATACACTTGTTCCAAGCGATAAGGATATCATCTCCACAGTCCGTCATAACTGCATCGTGGTCTATTTTTTCGTAATCCTCTGTAAGCTGTGAAATTTTTTCAGAGGTTTCTTTGCCGTAAGCGTCTTCAACCGCACGCTTTAAAAGTGAGCCTGAATCAACAATGCTGTCTGATTTTTCATCATAGATATAGAAATGAAGAACATTATCCTTAGATGTTGCAATATCTGTTGATGTGCTTACGATAAGATATCTATCATTGCCGATTGAAATAATTTCGGGATTTACGAGTGTGTCTGTTGACTGCACAACCTTTTCTTCGGACGCATTTTTCGGAACAGTCAATTTTTTGGAGGTTTCTGCTGTTGAAACAACCATGTCCTTTATCGTTGTATTTTTAAGCAAATTAGTTTCAATCTTAGACTGAAGCCTGCTCAAATTCATAACATCATTTGAATCGCCGAGAGTGTTGAACATTTCGGTTGTAAAGAAGTTGTCGCTCCAAGACGCTTTAAGGAACAAAAGTTCAAGCGTTATACTGCCTGACATTCCGACAGTTCCTACTCCTCTGAGATAATCATTGAATTGGATATCAAACTTAAAGTCAACACCGCCCGATGCAGAGAGCAAGCCGTCAAAGCCAACGCCAACGCCTGCTCCGAGTCCGATTTTCAGCTCATATACACCCTGGAAGGTTGAAGCGTTTGCATCATCGAGCTGATCGAGAGTAAGAGCAACCGATGAACCCGTTTCGCCGTCATTTTTTGCAAAAATGCCCATATAAATGTTCACATTGATTGAAGCCGTAAAGTATGCAAAACACGGAATATAGCACAGCACAAACGGCATACTCACTCTTATTGAACCGCCTGCACCTGCAATAAACAGGTTTCCGACAAAATTCCATTCGCCGTTATCGTCAACATAATAGTTGCCCTGATAACACAATGTAATGCTGAACGAGAGTTTTACCGCAGTTTTCATATTCAGCGAGTCGGTAAGTGCTTGACCTATGGCGTTTTTTGGAAGACCTGCGGATGAATTGTTGGCTGTATCGTAACCGTCCAATATGCTTCCGAGCTTTTTCGCCTTATCAAGAGGACCTGCCGACGCCCATGTGCTGTCTTTTGAAGCGGCATCTTTCAGCTTACCGAAGCTTACTCCGATTGTAAGTGTATTGATTTCGTGACCGTCCTTGTCTTTTCCTGCCGTACCTGAATTGATAATCGGGGTAAAACCTTTTAATGAAACAGTAGGACTTACATTGCCCAAGACAGGGATAGGCTGAGCCATTGTACTCGGCGCACCCACATCAGGCGCATAGGTTATTGTATCTATTACTGAGGTTGCAACAAAGTTGTATCCTGTATCAAACTTTCCGTAGCTTGAATAGATTTCGTTTGCATTACTGTCGTAACCTTTCCATAACATTTCAACATAAAGCCTGTCGCCCTGCTTTACCATTTCCGAAAGTGTACTTGCCCAATGCGAAACTGTCTGACCTTTTTCAAGCTCAACATCATATTTAGATTTTATTCCGTCCTCATTTTCAATGCTCCAGCGAACAAGATTGACAGGTTTGTCGGCACTCTGTCCCTTTGTGTTCAGCGACAGGTCAAACTGAACGGCATTTGCGGTTATGAGTGTAATTGTATCGCCGTAAACCGTTCCGTCCGAAGAAACTGCGTTAATCCTTGTGGGAACAACACCGTTTGTTTTATACTGCAATTTTAGCTGTGCTGTTATACTTGTTTCATTACCTGATGAAAGATAGTCAGCCATATTGATATCGCAAATATAGTAACGGTGATTGAAAAATACCAACGCTCTGTGGATTTCGTCCTTTGATGCCGAAATTTTTACTATTTCGGAGTTTTCACCGTTAGGATTTGATTCAAGACAAAATTCACCGTTCTCATCCGACACAGCCGAATAGCTGTCCATAGTAATCTGTGCTCCGCTTACAAGGTTGTATGTATCGGTTTGGCTTGTCGGCGGATTTATAACCGTACCCTCCTGCAGCATTGTTTGTCCGTAGAAGTTAAAGGTTTGATAATCGCTGCCTGTTTTTTCAAAGGTCAATGTAATATGGTTATCATTGACATCGTAAGGGTTTTGTATTGCAAAGAAGAAGCTGTTTCCGTAATAGTTTTTTGTCTGATGCGACGCACTGTCGGTATAGCTCCACCTTGCACGGTAGCCTTTGTCAGGCTGAGCATAAAAAGTGATGATTTCATTTACCGACATATTATTAAATACAGTATCGGTTGCACCGTCCTGTGCCGAATAGCCTTTAAGTGTAACAGAACCGTCGGAGTTTTTGACTGCATACTTTCCGTTTTTGCCGATAAAATCACCGTTGTCGGGATTTGTAACCTTTAATACAGTTGTTGTATCGGCAAGGCTGAAATTCGGAGTCACCGAAAAATACAAATCCGAAAGCTGTACATCAACCGAAAGCGTTCCTGTATTTTTGGTTATAATATCGGCAGTTGACAGCAAATTATCCGTTGACGCCGCCCTTGTGTCAAGCTTCATATTCCAAAGATGTGACGAAATTCCATCGGCATATTCAAAATTGAATTTAAGTGTATCCGCAACAAGGTAGTTATTTGTATTCTCTCTCGGCTTAGTCCAGCTCAGCGTACCGATATGCTCGTTTGAATAATAGAATTCACCCTTGCAGTTTTCATTATCGGCAACAAATTTCTGTCCTGTTGTTTTTGTGTTGTCAAAGCTTTCAACGCGCAAAGAAGAATTTGACACCGTATACACAGGCTGAATTACTATCTTCTTATCCTTTATATACGAAGCATATTTTTCAAGAATTTCAGAGGTAAGAGTAAACGAATCGCTGTCAAGCTTATAAAGCTCAGAATGATTTGAGGTTTTTCCGCTTTCACAGAAATACACACCCTCAAGCTTTACCAAGCCGTTAAACTGAGTGTCAATAGCCGCAGAAACAGCCGATGTTTCATCTCTGTAAATATCAAAGGATGCGCCTGTGTTTCTGTCGCTGTCATGCATAGACGCAGGATCAACCAGAAGAACATTTTTTGCGACCTGAACATTTGAAAGCTTACCGTCAACATAAATTGCCGTAGTGTCAGGCTCAATAATGCTCAGGTTATATTTTGTCATATTCAATCGAAGATTGTGGTTAAGATTTTCAGCACCGCGATTATAAACCTTGTAACCGGCATAACCCACTACTGCACCCTTGTGAAGAGCGAGATAGAGATAATGATCTCCCTTAACCTGATTCTGATCAAGATTAGCTGTTCTTTGAATAAACGAATCGCCGATATTTGTCATATTCCAGCAACCGCCTATACCGCCGAGTTCATGCACCCAATCATAGTTAGAGGTATTCGACTGAAATTTATCGGTATCGGCAACATAAAAAAGTTGGTCGTCAGACGCTGTTGAGCCACCGAAGTTATCAATTGCAATTGTGATTGAATCAACACCGGTAAAGTTAATTTTTTCTCTTGAACGGGCTGAAACGCAGTTATTCTTACTGCTCCAGTTGTTATCGTATTCAAGCTTCATGTCAGCACCGTCCGCTTTATATGCGTGATTCTGACTGCCTGTACCTCTGTCCGTAGCGGTAGCAACATCAAACTGTGAGGCGTCAATTATCTGAACCCCTCTTGTACCTGTGTTTGTGTCAACCATTGAAGATGAAACATATTCTTCCGAAGCCGTGAGAGTGGTTAGATGTCTTTCCTCTGCGGTTGTCATATCGGTAATGTTCACTTTTTTTGTCTGACTTTTACTGTCGGCAACGGTTATGTCGTCAAGACACACATTAAAATATGTGCCGCTTTTTGCACCGTCAAGCATTGTAACCGGAATTTTAATTTCAGACATTCCGGGAGTAAATTCAAGCGGCATTTGAACAGCATTGTATGCCTGACCTGCTTTTGCGGTAGCGGATTCGGTTCTTATTGAAAATGTACCCGTAGTACCCATATTACCTGTTCTTTTTACGGTAACATAAGCTTCATCGCTGTTTGGGTTTACGCTTGTATCGACAAGCTCAAGATATGTAGGGGGGATTTCCCTGTCTTCAAGTATTGTAAAGGCACAGCTTGTCTGAGCGCCTATACTGCCGCCCTTTGGATTGCAAAGATTCAGTGTAAATTCAAGATTTGCCGTAACTTCATCCTTTTGATGAGTCTGAATATATACGGTCTTAGATTTTTCACCGTCTGCAAAATTAAGAGTAAACTCACTCGAAGTCGGCATTACTTCATTAAGAAGATAGTCGTTATGCTTGCTCGCGTTTTTACGCACCTGCTGAGTATTTTCATCATTGTTTGACGGATAAATTCTCTCGCTTTGAGTGTGCGTTGCAATAAAGCTGTATTCCTCCATATCGTAATAGGGATTTGCTTCACCGTCAACGGGCGTTGAAGAGGATTTGTTATCAAGAAAAATCTCGTAATCAACACCGTAACAGGCTGTCAAATCAACTGATTTTACCGTAATGGAAGCCTCACCCTTTGTTCCGCCCTCTCTGAACACATCAACAGCATAAAATTCATCCTGTTTAAGCTGTGACGATGAAATAGGAAACATAAATGCACCGTTTGGATATTCGGACTGCGCCTCTTCGTTTTCCGAAAGATAACGCTTTGCAAGCTCATCATAATCATACAGCCGTGTAAAATCCTTGTCGTTTTCTTTTGCCGTAACCGATAACGATGATATACCGCATAACAAAACCGACAGGCTAAGAATCAAAGCCAGACTCCTTTTGCCTGCTTTTTTAGCATTTTTTACTACGCTCATTATAATCGCACCTCCTGATTTATTGAAACCTGATAATATTATTTTGCTTAAATTTTATCACATTATATACAAGATGTCAATTACAATTCCATAATTATTGTGCAGTTTTGAAACAAAAGTTATTTTATAATAATCTTCACAAACAACAAAAAGCACCTTACATATTCGTAAAGTGCTTAATCTGCTTCTTCTGTTTTAACCGTTCTTGCTCTCGGCTTTTTGGGAGCGTCAGACTTGACCTCTAAAAAAAAACCGCCCCTTTTACGGAGCGGTTAAGATTTATGCAGGAATATATTCCGATTTTCTCGGAATTTTTAAAAAAGAATTAACAATAGGTAAATCAACATCATAAACGGCGGTTAATTTTCGCAGTAGCTTCCGCCTTTTCACGGCTGTAAAACCTACTTTGGAAAGTGAGTGAAATTAAATTTCATTTCTGCCCTCAAGAGCCTTTGCAAGGGTGTATTCATCGGCATATTCAAGATCGCCGCCAACGGGGATGCCGTAGGCAAGCCTCGTCACCTTTACACCGAGCGGTTTTAATAGCTTTGAAATATACAAAGCCGTTGCGTCACCCTCAACAGTCGGATTGGTTGCCATAATGACCTCTCCAACCGATTCCTCGTTAAGCCTTGAAAGCAGTTCTTTTATAGTAAGATTGTCGGGGCCGATACCGTTAAGCGGCGAAATTGAACCGTGGAGAACATGATAAACGCCCTTAAATTCGTGGGTGTTTTCAATTGCCGCGGCATCTCTGGGAGTTTCAACAACGCAGATAACGGAATGATCCCTTGCGGGATTTGCACACACGGGACAAAGGTCTTTGTCAGTGAGATTACAGCATTTACTGCAATAGTGAATCTTTGTGTGAGCGTCCATCACAGCACCTGCAAGCTGTTCTACTTCAGTCTTTGACAGATTGAGAACATAATACGCAAGCCTTTGAGCGGTTTTGTTGCCGATTCCCGGCATTCTTTCAAACTGCTCCACCAAATTTTCAAGCGGAGCAACATTATATCCCGACATAATCAGAACATTCCCGGAATGTTAAGTCCGCCTGAAATTGTTTCCATTTTGCTCTCTTTTTCCTTGGCGGCTGCTCTGATTGCTTCATTTGCGGCTGCCATAACAAGGTCTGCGAGCATTTCTACATCTTCAGGGTCAACAACCTCGGGTGAAATTTCAACCTTTGTAAGTTCCATTTTGCCTGTCACGGTAACCTTTACCGCACCGCCGCCTGCTGCTGCCTCATACTCTTTTGCCTCAAGCTCCTTTGATGCTGCCTCCATATCGTCCTGAAGCTTCTGAGCCTGACGGGCAAGCTGCTGAATGTTGTTTGCTCCGCCGCTGCCGTAACCCTTTGGTAATCTTGCTTTCATAATTTTATCTTCCTTTCGGTTATTTTTGTGTTATTATTACATCGCTTCCCTGCAAGCTTTCAACAAGCCTGTCAACGGGATCGGTTTTGTCTTCCTGTTTTGCACTCGGTCTTTTGTACGGACCGAGGTTATAGTGCTGACCTGTTGTTTCAAAAATAAGCTGACGGATTTCCTGCCGTCTTTCGTTATTTTTGAGAAGTTCAAAAGCCATTTCGTTATCTGTGTCAATCAGCATATATTTTCCGCTTGTGTAAGCAGAAGAATTTGCAAATGCCGCCGCAATCGTCCTTGAAACAGGCTTCATATTGTTGACTACCTCCGCCCAATCGGGGAAGGGCTGTGCGTTGTTATAGATTGCGTCAAGGTCAACGCTCTGCCTTTGAACTGCTTTTTTAGGTGCGGAAGCTGTCAAAACAGGCTGTTCCTGTGCAGGCTGACCCTGAATTTTCGGTGTCGGAGCAACAGGCTCATCCTTTTCCGTTTCAACAACGGGCTTTACTTCCTGCACTTTTTCGGGTTCGGATTTTTGAACCTCCGGTTTTGGAGGTTCACTCTGAACAGGCTGTGACACAGCTTGTACCTGTTCGGGAACACAGTTTACCCTTATTCCCTTTTTAACTGCCTTTTCAAGGGCGGTTACCCTTGCGGTCAAAGCCTCAACCGTTCCGTCAAGCTCTGCCGACGACAGCTTTACAACCGCCATTTCAAGCTCTGTTCTGTCGCCTGTTCCCCTGCCCATATTCTGATATGCCCTTGAAAGCACATCCATATAATAAACAATGTCGGCAAGTGACAGATAATCCGACTGGACTTGAGCCTGCTCAAACTCATCGTCAGCCATAATAATGATATCTCTTGGATTTTTCACCGACTTTATCAGCATAAGCGTTCTGAAATGCGAAAGCAGTTCATCGCAGAGCCTTGCCATATCCTTGGACTCACCGTAAAGCCTGTTGACAATTTCAAGAGCCTTTGCGGTGTTCTTATTGATAACGCAGTTAGCAAGCTCAAAAAGATAGGTCTTTCTTGCAAGTCCTGCGGCACTGCGAACAACATCTTCATCAATGTCTGAGCTGATTGCAATACATCTGTCAAGAAGAGAAAGAGCATCCCGCAACGCACCGTCGGCAACAGACGCGGCAAGCAACGCTGCACCGTCGCTCAGCGTCACTCCCTCCTGACTTGCAACATAGAGCAGTCTGTCTGCTATTGCACGGGGTGGGATTCTGTGAAAATCAAAACGCTGGCATCGTGACAGAATTGTCTGCGGAAGCTTGTGAACCTCGGTAGTTGCCAAAATAAAAATTGCGTGCTCTGGAGGTTCTTCAAGCGTTTTGAGCAAGGCATTAAAAGCCTCGGTTGTGAGCATATGAACCTCGTCGATAATGTAAACCCTGTATTTGCACTTTGACGGCTTAAACTGAACCTCGTCAATAATCTGGCGAATATCGTCAATTTTTCTGTTGGAGGCGGCATCCATTTCGGTAACATCAAGAATACCGCCGCTGTCGATGCCCTTGCATATTTCACATTCACCGCAGGGATTTCCGTTTACGGGATGAAGACAATTGACCGCCTTTGCAAGAATTTTTGCGCAGGTAGTTTTGCCGGTACCCCTTGAACCCGTAAAAAGATACGCATGGTTAAGACGGTTGGTGCTAAGCTCATTTAAAAGAGTTGTGGTTATATGCTCCTGTCCCGAAACATCGGAAAAGGTTTTAGGTCGCCATTTTCTGTAAAGTACCTGATACAAAAATTCACCCCTCAATCAACAAAAAATGCAAGCCGTCAGCCGAAACAACGGCAATCGTACAAATGAGTGAACGACAGACTTACTGCATCGCATCGGCAATACTGCTTAATGCTGCTCGGTTCCCCGCCTGACATGATTCACAGACCCCAATCGCACAGGGCCTGTCGCTCACTTAATTGCACGCTTTTTGACTTCTTGCAATTCTGAACTGAATTATTCATTTCTTTGTTCGTAAAAAGAAATATATTGTACAAAAGAACACCATTGCAAGACAAGCTGATTGTTCAGTCTGCTTTACAACGAACTTATTATACCATAACCGATTGATAAAATCAATAGGTTATGGTTATTTTTATTGTTTGCAGTCTCAGAAAGATATCGTCTGTTTTGCAGCGGCAAACCTTGTTCACCGCTGCAAATGAATACACATTTTTGATTAAATCATAAGTTATGTGAATAAACAAAATGTTACATCAATGCGGGCGTCCAATGAACGCCCCTACAGCATAGACTGCATAAACACTTGCAATTTTGCACTCGGGCATAATATGCTGTTTATTATGCAATCTATCTTCACGAATTGGGAACGGCGGCTCGCCGTCAATTTTTAATTTGCTAAGATTTCCCTTGCAACGAATACACCGCCGGCGCTGGCATGAGAAAGTGAATGTGTAACGCCGCTGCCGTCACCGATGATATAAAGTCCCTTGTGGGGCGACTCGAGATGCTCGTCAACATCAACTTCCATATTATAGAACTTGACCTCAACACCGTAGAGAAGTGTGTCATCGTTGGCTGTGCCGGGGGCAATTTTGTCAAGAGCATAAATCATTTCTATGATACCGTCAAGGATTCTCTTTGGAAGCACAAGACTCAAATCGCCCGGTGTTGCATCAAGAGTCGGAACAACAAGTCCTTCTTTGATTCTGCTCGGATTGCTTCGGCGACCTCGAATCAAATCACCGAAACGCTGAACAATTACACCTCCGCCCAGCATATTGCTAAGACGGGCAATGCTTTCACCATAACCGTTGCTGTCCTTGAAAGGCTCTGAAAAATGCTTGCTGACGAGGAGTGCAAAGTTTGTGTTCTCTGTCTGCTTTGCCTTATCTTCATAGCTGTGACCGTTTACTGTGATAATGCCGTTTGTGTTTTCGTTTACAACGCAACCCTTCGGGTTCATGCAGAATGTACGCACATTGTCCTCGAACTGTTCTGTGCGGTAAACAATCTTGCTTTCGTAGAGTTCGTCTGTGAGGTGTGAAAAGATTGCGGCAGGGAGCTCCACACGAACACCGATGTCAACACGGTTCGACTTTGTGGGAATATTAAGGTTATGACAAACATGTTCCATCCACTTGCTGCCGCTTCTGCCGACTGAAACAATGCACTTTTTGCACTCATAATTTTCATCGGCTGTGTCAACAAGATAACCTTCCTTATCATTGCCGTTCTTGAGTTCAACATTTTCAACAGGTGTATCAAAGTAAAAATCAACCTTGTTTTCAAGGTAATCATAAAGATTTTTAAGCACAATGTAGTTGATGTCCGTACCGAGATGACGGACTGATGCGTCAAGAAGATTAAGCTTATTCTGTAAGCAAAGTTTCTTAAAGCTTGTGCCTGCTGTGGAATAAAGCTTTGTACCCTCTCCGCCGAACTTCATATTGATTTTGTCAACATATTCCATAAGCTCAATAGCTTTTTTCTTGCCGATATGTTCGTAGAGCGTGCCTCCGAAATCGTTTGTTATGTTGTACTTACCGTCCGAAAACGCACCCGCACCGCCGAAACCGCTCATAATGGAACAGGTTTTGCATGAAATGCACTTTTTAACTTTGTCACCGTCAATCGGACATTTTCTCTTTTCAAGAAGATGACCTTTTTCAAATACGGCAACCTTTATTTCAGAGTTGTTTGTTACAAGCTCATATGCAGAAAATATTCCGCCCGGACCTGCTCCTACAATAATAACATCGTACTTTTTCATTATCATTTTCTCCTTTATTTGTTGTGGGTAACATTTAATGGCAATAAAAAAACCGCCAAAACATAATACTACGCCCCTTAACGGGGATTATAGTAAACTGTTTAAGGCAGTTTGTAGAAACACCCGTCCGTATTACGGGCTTATACAATCCAACTTCTGCACACGGCAGAAAATTGTTCTGATAAAAGTCATCAAAACCTTGGTTATTGTAACAAATAACATCACAATTGTCAACAAAAAAACGCAAAAATTTAAAATCTGTTATTTTTCCTTTATCGCATAAAAGCTATACAATTATGCTTGCCGACAAATGCATAAATATTATTCAATCTTTTCGGCAACCTCGCCAAGACGCTTGTAGATGCTGTTTTCGGGAACATAACCTCTTACAAACGAAAGCGGATAGATGTTGGTGTTTCTGCCGATTACCGAACCGGGGTTAAGAACGCTGTTGCAGCCTACCTCTACATGGTCACCGAGCATTGCACCGAACTTTTTAACATTTGTGTCAACCTTTTCGCCATCGCAAAGAACGGTTACAAGGCTCTTGTCACTCTTAAGGTTTGATGTGATTACACCTGCGCCTGTGTGTGACTTGTAGCCGAGAATACTGTCACCGATGTAGTTATAATGCGGAGTCTGAACACCGTCAAAAAGAATTGAATTTTTAAGCTCTGTTGAGTTGCCTACAACTGCACCTTTTCCGACAATTGCGTTGCCTCTGATAAAGGCGCACTGTCTGACCTCGGCATCTTCGCAGATGATGAGCGGTCCGCCGAGATATGCGGAGTCAAAAACCTTTGCACTCTTTGCAACCCACACATTTTCTCCCCTCTGTTCGTAGATTTCGGGATCAAGAGTTTTTCCGAGTTCAATGATAAATTCGCTTATTTTCGGAAGAGCCTCCCACGGATAATCAACGGTTTCAAGCAAGGGCTTTGCAATAGTCCTGCTGTAATCAAACAAATTTTTTGCCAGTAATTTTTCGTTTTCCATTTTTAAAATTTACTCCCAATATATATTATTCTTTCAAAGAATTTTACAGTTTTATACCTCAACAAAGAACAGCCAGTAACCGCTTGCGTCCTTTCCTGCAACGAACTCAACTCCTCCGCTTATGTACTTTGAAAATACATAGCTTTTGCCGTTCTGAGGATTTGTCACGGTGGCACAGCTGCCCTCGTGAACCCAACGCTCGTTAAAAACATTTATTCCCTTGATGAGAAATTCTTCTTTTGAAGTTTTGCCTACAAATCTGTAATTTTTCATAAAATCAGCCTTCTTTGACCTTTTGCGGTGACAGCCTGTTGTCAAGACCTGTCTTTTTAAACACAAGCACAACGACAACGGCACAAATCACACCGAGTAACATTCCGCAGAGAACATCTGACGGATAATGAACATAGTTATAAAGTCTTGAGAACACAATCAAAAGTGCAATCACAAGTGCCGGTATTCCGAACCGTTTGTCCTTGATGAGCATAACGGTAGCCGCCGCAAGCGACGAACAGCTGTGTCCCGACGGAAAACTGCTGCCTGACGGAATGGCTATGTTAAGCCCAGAGCCGGGATTCAACTCAGACGGTCTTGTTGAATAATCGATATTCACCATAAACGGCCGTGGTCGGTTTATAAGATTTTTTATTCCGATTTCACCGATAAGAAAGCCGATTGCCATTGCAACAAGCATCATAACTCCCATTGAGCGAGTTTTTTTGAAAATTATAAACACAATGCCGACTGCAATCCAGAAAAGTCCCATTTCACCCATATAGCTGAAAAAAGCCATAATCGGATCAAGAAAAGAGCATTTAAATGTGTTCTGAATAAATTCAAGAACCGAGGTGTCAAATGATTGAATCATATCAAAGAATGACATATCATTTTCCTTTCGTAATATCATTATAACAACCAAAAAACAGAATGTCAAATTAAATAAATTTTAAGTTATTCACATTCATATTTTGCAAGTTTAGCATAAAGCGCTTCGTCAACAACAGCCTCAACCGAAAGTCCTTCGGCAACATATTCTTCATAAATGAGAGTGCCTTTGTTGCGGATTTCATTTGCAAGACCTGCCTGTGCAAACGGCAGAAGAATTTTTACTCTTTTCATTCTGACGGGAAGATTGTTATCGATTGCATTAAGAAGTTCGTCTATGCCCGTGCCGTTCTTTGCGCTTATGCGAACACAGGCTTTGAAGTCCTGTGCAAGCGTTGTTTCATCGAGCAAATCGCACTTGTTGAGAACGGTTATAATCGGTGTGTCACCGCAGCCGAGGGATTCAAGCAAGTCGGTTGTAACCTGCATATGTGTTCTTGCCTCGTCACTTGATGCGTCACATACATTTAGAATAATATCCGACTGTGCCGCCTCTTCAAGGGTTGAGCGGAACGCTTCAACAAGGTGGTGCGGAAGTCTGCGAACAAGTCCTACCGTGTCAATCATCATGACGGTTACACCGCTCGGAAGCTTCAACGCTCTTGAGGTGGGGTCAAGCGTTGCAAAAAGCTTGTCCTGTGCAAGCACGCCTGCGTCAGTAAGGCAGTTCATAAGAGTTGACTTGCCTGCGTTTGTGTAACCGACAATCGCACAGGTTATTACACCATCCTTTTTTCTGCGTGAACGCAACATCTGACGATGCTTTTCAAGGTCGGAAAGCTCTTCTTTCAGGCTTTCAATTCTTCTGCGGATATGTCGTCTGTCGGTTTCAAGCTTTGTTTCACCCGGACCTCTTGTGCCGATACCGCCGCCGAGTCTTGACATTGCGATACCTTTGCCCGTAAGTCTTGGGAGCATATATTTAAGCTGTGCAAGCTCAACCTGAAGCTTACCCTCTTTTGACCTTGCTCTCTGGGCAAAAATATCGAGAATAAGCGTTGTTCGGTCAATTACTCTGACATCTGTTTCAGCCTCGATATTTTTAATCTGTGTCGGTGAAAGCTCGCTGTCGAACACAAGCAAATCTATCTCCTGTGATTCGCAGATTTCGGCAATCTCGGCAAGCTTGCCTGTGCCGACAAAAGTACCCTTTTCAATTTTTTGCAGATTCTGCGTTACCGACAAAACGGGATCTGCCCCCGCACTTTTTACAAGTTCAAAAAGTTCGTCAAGTGACGCCTGTGCGTCATATTCGCCCGTGTCAACACTGACGAGCAATGCACGGGTAATTTTTTCCTCGTTACTTTTAAGCTCCATAAAATCCTCACTTGAATTTATTTATTCATACTTTTGTCAAAACAGGTTTTCATATCCTCGTCCGTGATTTTTCGGATAGGCTTGCACGGATTTCCCACGGCTACGCAGTCGGACGGAATATCCTTTACAACAACGCTTCCGCCGCCGATTACAACATTACTTCCGATTGTGACGCCCGGCATGACCTGAACTCCTCCGCCAATCCACACATTGTCGCCGACGGTAATCGGATAGGCATACTCAAAGCCTGCGTTTCTTCTCGGATAATCAACAGGATGACCTGCCGTGTAAAATCCGCAGTTTGGCGCAACAAAAACATTGTCGCCGAATTTCACCTTTGCACAGTCGAGAATCACCATATTGTGGTTTGAATAGAAATTCTCACCGAGTTCGATATTGTAGCCGTAGTCGCACCAGAACGGAGCGGTAATGTAGAAATTTTCCTTTGTACTGCCGACAATTTTCTTTATCAGAATTTTTTGAGTCTCTTCATCTTCAAACGGAAGATTGTTGTACTCTCTGCAAAGATTTTTAACCGAACAGCGTTCGTTACGAAGCTGTTTCTCACCCATTGCGTTATACATCTGTGAATTAAGCATTTTTTCTTTTTCAGTCATAGTTTTCTCCGTTAATAAATCACATAACAAAATTTACATAACAATGCTTATTATATTATAATTTCACCTTCAATACAAGTAAATTCGGAACAATTTTACTTTTCAGCTGTCAACAAAATCTATATTTTCAGAATCATAGGGAGGATAATGGGACAGCAGGCTTTTGTATAATATAGTTACATTGAAAATATCAATGTAATTTGCAGGAAAACAATGAAATTATGAAATGCAGTTTTGTTTTTGAGGAGGAATTTTTATGGAAGAAAAGAAGAAAACTTTCACATCAACCGAAGTAAAACGCAGATATAACGAAAAGGTTTACAGCCAGATTTCATTTTCTGCGCCAAAAGACCTTGTTGAAGAATTCAGAGAGATATGCAGAAATATCGGAATTTCACAGGCAAGCGTTTTCAAAAGGTTTATTGGCGAATTTATTGAAAAGTACAGATAAGCAAAAAGCGGGTGAAGCAACACTTCATCCGCCTTGTTTTGTCAGTTTGTTAAAGATTTTTAACCATCTTAATGTGTGGGCAATGCTCATCAAAATAGGTTTCACCCACCGACACATAACCCTGCTTTTTATAAAAATTTTCAGCCTGAACCTGAGCCGAAACCGTGACGGCAGTACCGCCGATTTTTTTGATTTCGACCTCGCAGGCTTTCAAAATTTCAGTTCCGAGATTTTTGCCACGGTACTCTTTTTTAACGGCAACCCGTCCGACAATGTATTCGCCCTCGTTTTCTGACGGAAAGAATCTTCCCACAGCAACGGGATTGTCACCGTCAAACATTACAATGTGCGTTGCAATCTCGTCAATGCTGTCAAATTCATCCTTGAACCCCTGTTCTTCAACAAAAACAAGCGTTCTGGTTTTGACCGCCTCATCGGGCAATTTGTCATAACATTTTATCGTCATAAGAGCACCTCCGAAAAATCAATATTACCATTATAAATTTCTCCGCACTGAAAGTCAATAAACAACACAACTCAATTATCTTTATCAACAAAACAATCAGAAAATATTTGTACAGTTTGCTAATATAATTAAAAATTAAAATGCCGTATAATATTGATATACTTCTATTGATTGTAGGTTGATATCTATGTGGAACGAACTTCGTACACAGCATGAAATTGACAATTTCATGAAAGAAATTATCGGATTTCACGACAGTTGCATAAAAGAAATGAAATATTCAAGCGGTGCTTATGTCGACACGAATCTGTCAATGTTGCCCGTAAACACAAAACGAACACTAACTGTTCTTATTCAGCGACAATTTGATGATATTTCCGCACTTGAACTTGAGTTTTCGGAACTTGAGTATATAAGAATGTACCCTGTAAATCCGGACTACACCTGTGAAATATTGGACGCATCATTTTTCATAAAAGACGGTCTTATTTATTGGTGTGATAACGGTGATGTAAAGGAAGATGACATACACAATTATAAAGGCACGGTCATCTGCTCAAAGAAAGTTCGTTGGAGAAATGCAAGCGAACTTATCGGTGAAAATGAATTTTATAGAAGTACAAATGAATAATACCAAATAACAGTTTAAAAGCAACGAAGTTTCCGCTCCGTTGCTTTTTTGTCAACCTATAAAATCGGTAAAAGATTTTTGTGCTATATCCGATACGATTCTCTGCATTTCACAACGGGAATTTGCATTTCTCGCCCTGTCAATGCACCTGTCACGGTGCTTTTTCGGCATACTTGCAAAGGCAAGCATAGCGTCGGGATTTTCACCGAGAGCCATTGTAAAGCCAAGCGGCAAATCCCATTTTTTGCCGAGTTTTTCTGCATTTCTGTTCACCGTAATCACCCCTGTTTTAGTTTTTGCCCAGGGATTTGAGATACAACAGAGAATAATCGGAAAATATAAACCGAAAATAAAATTACTTCTGCTCTGCAACAACAGCAAAAAACACAAGGTCAGAGTCGCTGTCATTGATAAGGCTGTGTGTATGACCTATCGGGCAATAGTGACACATGCCTGCCTCAACCCTTTCATACTCGCCGTCCATAAGCACCTTGCCTGTTCCCTCGATGATGTAGAACATTTCGCAGTTGCCCTCGTGAGTGTGAAGTCCGATTGACGCACCGCTTTCAAGGCGACCGTGCATAATCATATTTCTGTCATCCGTGAATTTCTTTACGGCATACGCCTTTTCTCCGCCTTTAAAATTCGGCAAAATCTGTTCTTCCATATTTTTAAAATCAATAATCATATCTCGTGTCCTCCTGATTAAATTGAAATTTTAAAGTTCTTTATAATAAGGACAGATGTCCTCATAGTGACCGTCCTTCATCAAAAAGCCTTTCGGAATAACTCCGAGTTTTACAAAGCCAAGGCTTTCATAAAGTTTTCTTGCAGGTTTGTTGGTTTTTACAACAGCGTTAAACTGCAAAATTTTGAAGCCGTATTTTTTAGCACGCTTAAGACAATCCGACACAAGCTTTCTGCCGACACCTTTTCCCCTTGACGATGAGGAAACCGCATAGCTTGCGTTGCAGATATGACCGCATCTGCCGACATTATTCGGATGAAGAATATACATTCCGAGAACCTCGCCGTTTTCATCGGTTGCAACGGGACAACAAGTTTGCTCTGCAAAAAACTTTTTTCCGCTTTCAAGATCAAGTTCTTCAGTCTGCGGAAAGGCAACTCCGTCCCTTACAACTTCATTCCATACGGAAATCATACCCTTAATATCATTTTCCCCGTATTCTCTCACGGTAATACTCATTTGCAGTCACCTCGGGTTAATTTTAGCACTATAAGTTAAAATTTTCAATCCAAACGGCTGAAATATTTACTATTTTTACCTTTTTAAAATTGCAAATAAATCTTGAAATTTGTCGAAAGATACTGTATAATCTATTTATAGAATTGAATAAGAATGATCTTATCAAGAGTGACTGAGGGGACAGGCCCTGTGAAGTCCGGCAACCTGCGTATGCAAGGTGCCAAATCCTGCGGTATTTACCGAAAGATGAGTAAACACAGCACCTTTCGGAAGAACGGTGCTTATTTTTTTGGAAGGAGTTTTCTAAATGGCTAAACATTTATTTACATCCGAGTCTGTAACGGAAGGTCATCCCGACAAAGTGTGCGACCAGATTTCCGACGCAGTTCTTGACGAAATCCTCTCTCAGGATAAAAACGCCCATGTTGCCTGTGAGGTTACGGCTACAACAGGCATGATTCATGTTATGGGTGAAATTTCAACCGATTGCTATGTTGACATCGCAGATGTTGCAAGAAAGGTTGTAAACAACATTGGCTACAACGATCCGAAGTGCGGTTTTGACGGCAACACCTGTGCGGTTCTCACATCAATTGACGCACAGTCACCCGACATTGCAATGGGCGTAAACGAAAGCCTTGAGCTTAAAGACGGCGAAAGCGATACCGACAATCAGATTGGTGCAGGTGATCAGGGCATGATGTTCGGTTATGCGTGTGATGAAACACCCGAACTTATGCCGATGCCTATTTCTCTTGCCCACAAGCTTGCAAAACAGCTTACAAAGGTAAGAAAAGACGGCACTCTTTCATATCTCCGTCCCGACGGTAAGACTCAGGTTACTGTTGAATATGACGATGACAAGATTGTCGGCATTGACACGGTTGTAATTTCAACACAGCATGATGAAGATGTTACACTTGAGCAGATTAGAAAAGACCTTATCGAGTATGTTATCAAACCGATTATCCCTGCTGAGCTTATGAACGAGAACACAAAGATTTTCGTAAACCCGACAGGCAGATTTGTAATCGGCGGCCCGGTCGGCGACTCAGGTCTTACAGGCAGAAAGATTATTGTTGATACCTACGGCGGATTTTCTCGTCACGGCGGCGGTGCATTCAGCGGTAAAGATCCGACAAAGGTTGACCGCAGTGCCGCTTACTACTCAAGATATATTGCAAAGAACATTGTTGCCGCCAAGCTTGCCAAGAAGTGCGAAATTCAGCTTGCATATGCAATCGGTGTTGCAAAGCCTGTTTCAATAATGGTTGACACATTCGGCACATCAAAATATTCAAACGAAGAACTGGCAAACGCTGTTGAAAAGGTATTTGACTGCCGTCCGCAGTCTATCATCAGACAGCTCAAGCTCACGGAAACAAAGTATCTCCCACTTGCCGCTTATGGTCATATGGGCAGAGAAGAACTCGGTGTTGAATGGGAAAAGACAAATAAGGTTGACGAACTTTTAAAGGCTGTCGGCTAATAGAATTAAATTGTTCGATAATTTCGGGAATAAGGTTTGTGCACAAACGCAAATTCTTGTTCCCGATTTTTTTATTTTAAAAAATTTTGTTGATAAATTGTACAAACAATTACAATGCTACGCTCGGGTATGATATGTTTTGTGGGCATTACAAACTATCTGCACAAATTGGGTACGGCGGCTCGCCGTGCCGGCGGATAATATCCGCCCCCACATTCTCATAACAAATATATTTCAAATATAAACACAAAAATCCCGATTAACTTTTTACGGTTAATCGGGATTGTAATTTTTATACGGATATCAATTTAATTCTTAATCAGAATTAAACTTCTGCAATAACTTCAACTTCAACAAGGACATCCTTTGGAAGCTGTTTTACTGCAACACAGCTTCTTGCCGGCTTTGATGTGAAATACTTGCCGTAAACCTCATTGAAAGCACCGAAATCTTCCATATTTTTTAAGAAACAAACTGTCTTAACAGCCTTTTCAAGTGAACTTCCTGATGCCTCAAGAACATTTTTAAGGTTTGTGCAAACCTGTTCTGTCTGAGCCTCAATTGTTGCAGCCTCAACATTGCCTGTTGCAGGGTTAATTGCAATCTGTCCCGATGTAAAAACAAGGCCGTTTACCTTTACAGCCTGTGAATACGGACCGATAGCATCGGGAGCATTTTTAGTATAAACCTTTTCCATTATAATGACCTCCTGTCAATATATTAAAAATTACTGATTAAACAAGCTTAAAGCCTGCGTCAACAAGCGCGTCGTGAATCTCTTTAATCTGAGCAAAATCTCTTGTTTCAAGAACAACACGGAGGTAACAACCGTTTACATCCGTACCCTCTCCGCCTCTTTCGTGGTGGATAGAAATTACATTTGCACCCTTTTCTGCAATAATATTTGAAACGGCAACAAGCTGACCGGGCTTATCCTGAAGTTCAACGCAAACAGTCTGCTGTCTGCCTGTCATAAGAAGTCCACGCTTGATAACTCTTGAAAGGATTGTAACATCAATGTTACCGCCTGATACAACGCAAACAACCTTCTTGCCCTTAACGGGGAGTTTGTTGAACATTACAGCAGCCAAAGGAGCTGCGCCTGCGCCCTCGGCAATCATCTTCTGCGACTCAATAAGCTTGAGAATTGCAGATGAGATTTCGTCATCACTTACCGTTACGATATCGTCAACATACTTCTTCACATATTCAAATGTATGCTCACCTGGTTCTTTAACCTGAATACCGTCGGCAATTGTAGAAACGCTGTCAAGATGAACAGGCTCGCCGTTCTTGATCGACTCAACCATTGAAGGAGCGCCCTCTGCCTGAACACCGTAAACCTTAATGTTAGGATTAAGGCTCTTGATTGCACAGGCAACACCCGAAATAAGTCCGCCGCCGCCGATTGCACATACAACAGCGTCAACATCGGGCATTTCGTTCATAATTTCGATACCGATTGTACCCTGACCTGCAATAACATTTTCATCGTCAAACGGATGGATGAATGTATAGTTCTTTTCATCACGAAGTCTTAAAGCCTCGTTATAAGCGTCATCATAAACACCCGGAACCATGCAAACCTCGGCTCCGTAGTTCTTAGTAGCCTCAACCTTTGAAATAGGCGCACCGTCAGGAAGACAGATGAGCGACTTGATACCGTACTTTGTAGCGGCAAGTGCAACACCCTGAGCGTGGTTGCCAGCAGAACAGGCAATAACACCTCTTGCCTTTTCTTCTTCGGTAAGCTGAGAAATCTTGTAACCTGAACCTCTTACCTTGAATGAACCTGTAATCTGAAGATTTTCGGGTTTGAGATAAATATCACAATCATCACAAATACCCCTTGCCTGAACGATATTAGTCTGTCTGATAACATCCTTCAAAACATATGATGCGTGATAGATTTTGTCTAATGTAAGCATACCAATTACTTCCTTTTCTATATGTATCCATTGCCTATTTTAATACAACAAAGCTTTAAAATCAAGTTTTTTTGGAATAAACAAAGGGAATTTTTGCAGGATTTTTTAAAGTCTTATTCATAATTCGCAAACAGAATATAAAATAATAATAACGAACAAATAAAAACACCTGCTTACAGGTGTAAACAGGCGTTTCTATGAAATTATGAAATTGGTATTAACTAATTGAATACTTACAGCCTAAGTTAAGCGAGTGATGCGCCAAGCTTTTTGCAAGCCTCAAGGGCGTCGTCATCGGGAGCATCGTTACAGATAACGCTTTCGCAAACAAGGTTTGCACCGTCACCCTTACAGGTGTCTTCCCAGTTTCTCATCCATTCGCCGTCACCCCAGCCGTATGAACCGAAGAGGGCAATGCTTTTGCCGTTTAATGCACTTTCACATTCATTGAAAACAGGCTCAAACTCGCTATCCTCAAGAACCTCTGCACCCATTGCGGGACAACCGAATGCAATGCCGTCAAAATCGGCAACCGATGAAGAATCAAAATCGTTTACATTTGCAAGAGTAACTTCTGCGCCGGCGGACTTTGCACCCTCGGCAACGGCTTCTGCCATCTGCTCCGTGTTGCCTGTACCGCTCCAGAATACTACTGCTACTTTACTCATATTTCTGTACTCACCTTTCAGTTTAATAGTTAATTGCACCTTAAATCAGTTACACGCAACCGTCAGCTTTTGGATAGGTGTGCCTTGTAACCACTTAGAGTAATAGATGTCAGAACATTTTTTGAATTTGGCAAATTCTTTGACTGCTTTTTCTTCATTACCGTAAACCTTCCAGCAGCCTGAACATTTACAGCAATTTCCTTTATGAAGAATAAAGCCGCGGACATCTTCGGGAGGATAACCGAGGAACAGTCCGATTTCGTGAGGAAACTCGTCTGAGTCTTTAAGACGGTGGCGAAGCTCCCTTATACAGCGTGCGGCATCATGTGAATGATACCCCTGCGATTCAAGCAGCTTACACGCATATTTATCGGACAAATCAACAGCAAGCTTGGACGGGCGAAAAATATAGATTAAAGCCTTTCCGTTGCTGAACTTCAGTGGCAAAACTTTTATTCCCTTTTTGCAGAACATTTTATTCAGCCTTCTTACATCACATTCGCACTCAAGCCGTGACGAGTACGGACAGTTGAAAAGATTAGCCGTTTTTATTCCTGCAAGCGTTGGGGAACAATGCTTGATAATTAAATCCTCTGACATCTTTTCCTCTAAAAATTGAATGAATGATTTGAATAGAGTTGAATTGAATAAATACACCACAGTGATTATCCGATAACTGTTTTATAGTTAGCTTTCGCTAACTTGATTCCATAAGCAAGACTTGTTTGTAGTCTTTATCTTACAGTTAAAATATACCATCAATCAATGTTGTTATCGGCTCTCAAAAGGTTTTCTACGCTCCAAACGGACAGACAATTTCAGCAAAGATTTAGGGACAGCAAACGCTGTCCCTGAAAGGAGAAGAGATATTATGAATAATTACCCGGCAAAGTAATCATCAAATACTCTGCGGATATTTCCGCAGTCTGTCAGAAAAGAATATAGGCGTATCTTTTCGACAATGTTATTATAGCACCTTACAAGGTCTTTTTACTGCTCTTTACGGACATATAAGGCTCTGTTCAGACGAACGATTTTCTGTACTCGTTCGGCGACTTATTCATCACCCTTCTGAAAGCACCCGCAAACTTACTGCCGTTGTTGTAGCCGACAATTCCTGCAATTTCAAGCACACTTTTGTCGGTGTTTTTCAAAAGCGAGGCGGCCTTTTGCATTTTACAGTTCGTTATGTAGCCGTTAATCGTGTCGCCGTAGACACCCTTAAAACAGATCTTGAGAGAAGTTGAAGAGATACCGAGCATATCGGCAAGCTCCGTAATTGTTATATGCTCGTCAAGGTGAGCAAGCAGATATTTTTTTGCCTCTTTTGCGGCGGTAACCTGTGAGCGTGAAAAATACCGTCTTTCCTCACTCTCTCCCTTGTAATCAAGACCGCTCAAAAACAAAAGAAGTTCAAGCACCTTAACCTTGTGATAACCCTTTCGGATATTTTCGGGAACGGAATAGAGTTCCGAAAAAATATGCTCAATGCTGATATTTTCACGCATAATTGAGTACGGCTTTTCGGAACAGAATTTCATTTCAAGCTCTTCGGGGCTGACAAAAACATCGTCAAGAATACACGAAAAACACCTTGGCACACGGTTCATATCAATTGCAACCGACACACCGTGGTAGTGGCTCAGCGGACAATATCTGTGTCGGATGTTCTCCGTATTCTTCTGTATCGACAAATCACCCGACGCAAGGTAAAGATATTCGCCGTTTTTGTATTCAAACTCAATTCTGCCCTCCTGACAATGCGTGATGATGAGCATTTCTCTGCCCTTGGCAAGGTCGATGTCACAGCTTTGCATATGCACATCGTAATACACAAGCTCAATGCCCGAAAACACAGGGTACACGGTGATTTCACAATCGCCCGTGCTGTCCTGTGAACGGTATATACTGAACGATTCGCCGTGTTCAACGGTCTGTATCATACCGTACGGATTATCAATTTTCTGCAATACTGCCATAAGGTCGCCTCTCTTCTCCTAAAAAGCCTTACTCCACCTTCATAACGGTGTATGCGCCTATATCGTTTACTGCCTTTTTGAGGAGTTTTTCCTCGATTTCATTTTTCATTCTGACTGTAACCCTGCCGGAGGAAACATCGGCTTCCGCCCACACACCGTCAATTGAATTGAGTGCGTTTTCTACTCTTGCGGAACAGTTTTTGCAGACCATTCCGTCAACAACAAGAGTTTTTTCATAAGGATAATGTGACTTATCCTTATCGGCAATCTTGTTTTTCTTAACGGTTTCGTCACTTGCTCCGCAGCATCCGCTTGCAAGCTTTTTCTTGTAACTTCTGATTACGAGAACCACAAACGCAATGAATGCCACGGCAAGCAATCCGTAAAAAACATACTCCATATTTATCTCTCCTTTTATTTTTTAGGTTTTAATCGTCACTCTTTAAAGCCTGTGAGAGTTTGATTTTATTAATTTTATTTTGAAGAATAAAGTATATAATTGCATAGCAGATAATGCCGATTACTGCCATTTCAACAAATACATACCACGGTACAACATATGGTAACCAACCCTTCATTTCAAACATAAAGTAATGGTACAAGCCTGCAAAAACATAGTATATCAGCGGAACACTTACAAGGATTGCACCTATTGTCACAACCGTTGTTGCACGGTTATACAGCTTGCTCGCCTCTCTGTTTGAATAGCCGAGAATTTTCAGCATTGAAATATTCTGCTCGTTCTTTTCGATAACAAGCTTTGAAAGCAGATACATAAGGATAATGTAAATCAGAACCGAGAAGCCTACAAGAAGTGTGAACGACATACCCATTGAATCGTCAAGCTGATCCGTTACGGTTGTAAGGTCTTTCTGAGTGATTGTTGTTGCAATGTACTTGTCGTCAATATCTTTAAGTTTTTCGTTGCTGAAATAGCCTGTAAAATATCCGTCATCCTTATCAAAAACATCGTTAAAGTTATCGTTTGTCATAAACACACAAAGTGACGCAGGATAGTAGTAACTGCCGACAATCTTGAATGTGTATTTATTCTCGCCGTACTTATCCTTTAAAGTAACCCTGTCGCCTACTTTAAGGCTATATTTCTCAAGATATCCCTGTGATGCGACAACTTCATTTTTCTTTTTAGGAATATTAGCCTTTGAAAGGTACTCCGAACCATTCTCAATTCCGTAAGCTGAAATTTCTTCGTCATTTGACTCATAAAGCGTTGTCATACAGAACTTTTCGGCAGCGTCATTGCTTGTTTCAACAGGGGCTTTCAGAACATACTGATAATCGCAAATCATATTGTTTACAACTTCTGTTTTGTAGTTTGAAAGCAACGGATTGAGTGCAAGTCCAAAAAATAACAGCAGACCTGCAAACATAATTCCGAACACCATAATTATGTATGACGGAATGTTCTGGAGAATAATTCTCAGACGGAAACGGGTAAGAAATCTGAAATTCGGAAGCTTTGCCGCCTTTTTCTTTTTCTTCATATGGAAGTCGTGTCTGAGGAACTGGAGCGGAGGCAATCTCAATGCCTTTGCAATTACAAACAGATTGATAAGTGTAATTATGATACACGGAATCACCGTTGTGAGTATGAACGCATCACCGTTCCACAAGGTCTGATAAGGCGGCAGACTGTAACTGTGATAATACATATTCATCACAACATTTTTCATAGCCGTATAACCGAGAATATTGCCTATTACAGCCGCCGTAAAAGTTACAAGTGTGGGAACAACAAGGTAATGTCTTGTAAGCTCTCCCCTTGTGTAGCCCGACGCTCTGAGTGTACCGATTACCGAGGCTTCCTGTTCGACAGTGTCACGGCTTGTGATTGCAAATATAAAGCCGAATACAATGATAAGAACATAAAGCAATGTAAGCATCATAGTTTTGTCACTGCCGATATCGTCACCGCTGAACATAATAGCCTGATTGTCGGCACGCTTTACAAAATCTGTGAGCATTCCTGTTTTAGCAAGCTCTTCCTTCACATCATCGCCCAGATCATTTTTCCTGCTGTCTGAAAGATTTTTGTCATTGTCAATCCACGAGTAGCAATAAGTGTAGCTGTCATCGGCAATTTTGTTAAAATCGGAATCTGTAACAACAGCAACCGAAAACTTCTTCGCATCAAACATCATATCGGTGTTGTTCTTGAAAAGAGATGTGTAATCAGAGAATGCAACCGTTGCGGAAATTGTCATATCCTTATCGGCAACTTTAATTTTGTCGCCGACTTTAATTTCATTGTTTTCTGCATAAAGTCTGTCAATTGCAATTTCGCCGTTATTTTCGGGAAGATTACCCTCAAAAACAGAAATCTTGTTGAAATCTTCACGATTCCTGTACAATCTCAAGGTATGTCCGTTCTTGATTTCTTCGTTCTTATAAAAATTCTTGTAAAGCTTAACTCCGAGATTTTCAACATTTTCTTTTGTTTTGTCGTCAATTTCTGTGGCGAGACAAAAGTGACCGTCCTCAACATTGTACTTTTCAAAAGAATTATCAAAGGCGGATTTCATGCTGTCGCCTGCGACAAGAAAGCCTGAAATAAAACCTATGCTTAAAATCAGAAAGAGGAAAAGTGCAATGTATTTTCCCAAATCGTTTTTTATTTCTCTGGGTATTCGTTTTGTAAGAGGATTTCTCATAACGCACCTCCTACCAGTCAAGCTCTTGTGCCGGAGTTTTTTCCGTATTGACCATATCGTGTCTTATCTGACCGTCACGGAGTTTTATAACTCTGTCTGCCATATTTTTAATAGCGTCATTGTGAGTCACAAGTATAACGGTGTTACCGTACTTTTTATTTACATCTTCAATCAGCTTGAGGATTTCTTTTGAAGTTTTGTAGTCAAGAGCACCGGTGGGTTCATCACACAAGAGCAAGTCGGGATTTTTCACGATTGCTCTGCCGATTGATGTTCTCTGCTGTTGACCGCCAGAAAGCTGATTTGGGATTTTGTTTCTGTGTTCATAAAGTCCGAGCGTTTTCATCAAATCGTCAACATTCAGGGGATTGTCGCTGAGATATGCACCGACTTCAATGTTTTCCCTTACAGTAAGGTTTGGAATGAGGTTGTAGGACTGAAAAACATAACCGAGGTGCTTTCTTCTGTAAAGTGAAAGCTGTTTTTCGTTCATATTTTCAATTGTATCGCCGTTGATTGAGATACTGCCCTCCTCGGCAGTTTCAATACCGCCGATAATGTTAAGAAGTGTTGATTTGCCCGAACCTGACGGACCGAGCAAAACACAGATACTGCCCTTTTCAATATTGCAGTTTATGCCTTTGAGAACCTCTGTCCTGTTCTCACCTGTGCCGAAGAATTTGTGAATATTTTTGATTTCAAGATACATTTCGTATCACCTCTCATTATTTTTTACGATTTAGAATCGTACTGAATACACATTACTCATATAATTTCTTCAACACCAAATTCATAATTTCAATAACAAACAAGAAGGGGTACAGCTTTTTAGCTGTACCCCCTACAAAACATTTACCTATGATTATGGCAGTCACCGCGGCACGCACAGTGCGCACAGTTTGCACCGCAGGAGGATTTGCCCTCTTTTTTGTCTTTTACCATACGGAAAACCACAAAAGCAATCACGGCAATAACTATCAATGCAACAATGATTGTGCCGATATTAGCCGCTAACCATTCCAACATATTTATTCCTCCCATTTTTAATCAATAAATTTATTACTTCTTAGCCGGCTTAACTTTAAGAGTTGTAGCCTCTTTGTAAGGTCTTACGAGCATATAAATCATAAATGCAAATACTGCAACGGCAAAGATAAGACCGATTACATTAAGACCGCCTGCAAAGATTGAACCGAACTGGAATACCATAAATGCAATTACATAAGCAAATACACACTGGTAACCGATTGCGAACCAGAACCACTTGATGTTGTTCATCTCTCTCTTGATAGCACCCATAGCGGCAAAGCAAGGAGCGCAGAGAAGGTTGAAGAGAAGGAACGAGAAACCGCTGAGTCCTGTGAATGCGGCACCGATTTCTGTCCATCCGCCCGGATAAAGGATACCCATTGTACCAACGATGTTTTCCTTAGCAACAAGACCTGTGATAGATGCAACGGTTGCCTGCCAGTTGCCCCAGCCGAGCGGTGCAAAAATCCATGCAAGACCGTTACCGATTGCGGCAAGAATTGAGTTTCCGATTTCGTCCTCACCGAGCATACGGAATGTACCGTCAACAAATCCGAAGTATGTTGTGAACCAAACAAAGATTGTAGAAAGGAGAATAATTGTACCGGCTTTCTTGATGAATGACCAGCCACGCTCCCACATTGAACGGAGAAGGTTGCCTACTGTCGGAAGATGATAAGCCGGAAGCTCCATTACAAACGGAGCGGGATCGCCTGAGAACATCTTTGTCTTTTTAAGCATAATGCCCGAAACTACGATTGCAGCCATACCGATGAAGTAAGCCGATGTTGCAATCCACGGTGAACCACCGAAGATAGCACCTGCAATCATAGCGATGAACGGCTGTTTAGCACCGCAGGGAATGAATGTTGTTGTCATAATAGTCATACGGCGGTCACGCTCATTCTCGATTGTACGGGACGCCATGATGCCCGGAACACCGCAGCCTGTGCCGACAAGCATTGGGATAAACGACTTACCCGAAAGACCGAACTTACGGAAGATACGGTCGAGTACGAATGCGATACGAGCCATATAACCACAGCTTTCGAGGAAAGCAAGGAGAATGAAAAGTACGAGCATCTGAGGAACAAAGCCGAGAACCGCACCTACGCCGGCTACGACACCGTCAAGGATAAGACCGTTGAGCCAGTCTGCACAGTTGATTGCATCAAGGCCGTTGCCGATAAGAACAGGAATACCGGGAACCCAGATTCCGTATGTTGCGGCATCGGGAGCACCGTAACCCTCTTTATAATCTGTGTTGAGGTAGTTTGAAACAGCCTTTTCAAGATCAGATTTCTTAGTGTCGGGAGTTTCTGTAATTTCAAGAGTTTCTTCATCCTGAACAGAATATGTAACACTTGCGTCTGAAGGTGTGAGATTTACGAGCTCTGTAAGAGCGGCCTTAGCGGCATCTTCGGAATAATTTTTAGATTCAAGGTCAATCGCTTCTGCAATGTCGTCATTTCCGTACTGAGCATTGAATGCCTCGATAATTGCGTCTGAATCGCCGTAGGTTTCTTCAGCCTCGGCAGCCTGTGATGAACCGATACCGAAAAGGTGCCAGCCGTCACCGAAAAGGCCGTCATTTGCCCAGTCAGTTGCGGCAGTACCTACTGTCTGCATTGAGATGTAGTAAACAAGGAACATAATAACCGCAAAAATCGGAAGACCGAGCCAACGGTTGGTTACAACCTTATCAATCTTGTCCGATGTTGTAAGCTTACCCTTGTTTTTCTTCTTATAACAGCTCTTGATGATTGAGGCAATGTAGATGTATCTCTCATTAGTGATGATACTCTCTGCATCATCATCAAGCTCTTTTTCAGCCGCCTGAATATCTTTTTCAATGTGGTCAATAACATTCTGCGGAATGTCAAGCTTTGCAAGAACCTTGTCGTCACGCTCAAAAATTTTGATAGCGTACCAACGCTGCTGTTCCTCTGGCATATTGTGAACCGCAGCCTCTTCAATGTGGGCAATTGCGTGTTCAACTACACCGTTAAAGCTGTGCATGGGGATTGTCTTTGTTGAGCCTGCGGCTTTGATTGCAGCCTCGGCAGCTTCCATAATGCCTGTGCCTTTAAGAGCTGAAATTTCAACAACCTTACAACCAAGCTGTCTTGAAAGCTCATCAATGTTGATTGAATCGCCGTTCTTCTTAACAAGATCAATCATATTGATTGCCACAACAACAGGGATACCGAGTTCTGTAAGCTGTGTTGTGAGGTAAAGGTTTCTTTCAAGGTTAGTACCGTCAATAAGGTTGAGAATCGCATCGGGGCGTTCACCGACAAGATAGTTACGGGCAACAACCTCTTCAAGAGTATAAGGTGAAAGTGAATAGATACCGGGCAAGTCCATGATTGTAACATCCTTGTGCTTTTTGAGCTTACCCTCTTTTTTCTCAACAGTTACGCCGGGCCAGTTACCGACAAACTGATTGGAACCCGTGAGTGCGTTAAACAAAGTTGTTTTACCGCAGTTAGGGTTACCTGCAAGAGCAATTTTAATTTCCATATATCAGTTATCCTCTCTTAGATTAGCAAAAGCTAACCGTAATGTTATAAAAATACGGGATTTCTCCCGTAGAATTTATAAGTATAAATTACTCAACTTCAATCATTTCAGCATCGGCTTTTCTGAGCGAAAGTTCATAATTTCTTACAGTAATTTCAATCGGATCTCCGAGCGGAGCAACTTTTCTGATGTAAATTTCAACACCCTTTGTGATGCCCATATCCATAATTCTGCGTTTGACAGCGCCCTCACCGTGAAGCTTAACAACCTTTACGGTTTCACCTACTTTTGCCTGTTTTAAAGTTTTCATAACAGTTTCCTCCATCTAAAATTGAGCATAAAGCCGTATAAAAACACCTCTCGGAACAACTCCGCCGTGTGTTTGTTACATAGAATCAAATCATAATTTTACGAGCCATTTCTTCGCTGATTGCAACCCGTGTTTCCTTTACATTAACAATAACATTTCCGCCGAGTGACGAAATAATAGTAACCTCTCCGCCGGCAACAAAGCCGAGATTTTCAAGGTGCTTTTTAACCTCGGGAGAACCTCCGACTTTCTTTATAATATTGGTTTCACCTGTGTTAGCAAACATCAAAGGCATCATAAAATCAATCTCCTTTAAGTTAGCAGATACTAACAATATTCGTTAATCAAAGGTTAGCTCTCGCTAACCGATTATATGGTACTATAAAACTCGAAATATGTCAATAGGCTTGCGAAAAAAATTTATTTTATTTTGAATTTTGGCAAATTGAATATTTCACATCTGTAATTCAGATATTATTTTTGTTGATTTCGGTAAATCATTTTTTCATAATTATTGAAAGCGTAATTTATTTTATTGATTTTTTGTTCATATCATGATATGATTAGACAATGTAAAGGAGTGCAGACTATGCAATTAAAAGAATCAGGTGAAATGTACCTTGAAACAATATATGTTCTTTCAAAAAAGAGCAATTATATAAGATCAATTGATGTATGTGAAGAAATGGGATATTCAAAGCCGAGCGTCAGCCGTGCCGTTGGTCTTCTCAAAGAGGGCGGTTATCTTAAAGTCGGCGATGACGGCTCGCTTATTCTCACCGACCTCGGCAGGGAAATTGCAGAAAAAACATATGAAAGACACACCGTTCTTTCAAAGCTCTTTGTTAAGCTCGGAGTTAATCCCGAAACTGCCGCCGCAGATGCCTGCAAAATGGAACACATTATCAGCGACGAAACCTTTGCCGCATTGAAAAATCACCTTGAAAATCATATGCAATAAAAGGCTGAATAATTACCGAATATTACACACAAAGGCTGACGAGAAATCGTCAGCCTTTTTTTACTCAACTGCTTTCAATAAGGCGATACACTTTTTCCGACCAATCCCATACCTCGGTAAATTCAAAATCACCGATTTTTATAAGCATATTCTCCCAACCTTTTTGAACGCTGAAATTATGTGTCTAACTCATAGTAATAAAGCGTGTTTGTGTCGGTGTCATAAACTCCCAATACAAAATTAAGCGACGCTCTTTCAAGCATATTCGTAAGGCTTTTATCTTGTTTGTCAATCAACATTGAATAGCCGTTCTTTATTTCGGGTATGAGTGAATTGCCGTTTTCATCGCACACGAAGCCACTGTAATCGCCATATAACAAAGCCTGAACCGTTTCATCGGACGGCAACGGCGTCCATACATTATTATTTTCGATTTGTGCTAAAGCACTGTCATCCGAAAATTTAATTTTGGCAAAAGTTGCTCCGTCACCGTTAAATCCACCGTGCGTGTCAAACGATTCCGCAACTTCACCGCTTGAAACATTAAGTTTCAGATTATAGGCGACCGTATCTTTATCACCACACCCAATCAACGAAAACGCAAAAATAACAATAGTACAAATTATTGCAGCTGCCTTTTTCATAAGCACACCTCGTCATTGTAAATAACATCAAATGAACTTTGTTAGCCAATTATCCAAGAATTTCACCTGTTCAGCTGTATGAAACCAATGTTCACCGCCATTCATAACAGTAAGGTCAGCGTTTATCTTCTCTGCAAATTTATTGATTATCTCAAATGATGTAAGGTTATCATTTTCACCGTATAAAATTGAGGTGGGAACATTCCAAGAAATTTGGTTTTCACGAACATAGCAAAGATATTTCCAAGATAAAGTTTCACCAAATTCAGTAGAGATTGTTTTCTTATCACGAAGTTCATTCTCTGTTACATTCGCCCATTTCATCATATTGGTAATGAGGTTTTCCATATCTACAACAGGCGAAATAAACATAGCTTTGTCAATCTGTTTATCTGAAAAGGCATTCATAGAATAAAATGCACCTATGCTATTCGCAATCAGAACTATATAATCATAATTTTTGCAATAATTATCGAACAGATTTGTAAATTCCTGTTTTGCATCCCACGGTGTTTCTGATTTATAGTCAAAGCCTATAACATCATATTCAGGTAGCAAAGGTTTGTAATGCTCCGATTCAGTAGCATTACCACCCTTTCCGTGTACATATACAGCCAGTTTACGCATTTAAAATTCTCCTTTTACGGAACAATATCAACAGTTGCGGAATAATGCAAAGGTGATTTGCGGAACAATAGAACTGTCTTTTTGCTTTATTCGCATTAAAATTTCATTGTGAGAGAAATTCTGTTCTTTTCGGGATCAACCGAAAGAACCTTTACATTTACAACATCACCGACTTTGAGAACTTCGCTCGGGTGCTTGATGTACTTATCGCAAATCTGCGAAATGTGAACAAGTCCGTCCTGATGAACACCGATATCGACAAATGCGCCGAAGTCGATTACATTTCTGACCGTGCCTTTAAGCTCCATTCCCTCTTTCAAATCCTTGATGTCGAGAATATCACTTCTGAGCATTGGTGCAGGCAGTTCGTCACGGGGATCTCTGCCCGGTTTGGAAAGTTCCTTTACAATATCGTCAAGGGTTGGAAGTCCGATTCCGAGAACATCGGCAAGTGACTTTGTTCCCTTTGCCTTTACTCTCTGCTGAATATCGGAGAAGTTGCCTGATTTTATTTCTTTGTCAGAATATTCAAGAAGTCCTAAAAGTTCTTTTGCACTCTTGTAGCTTTCTGGGTGAACGCCTGTGTTATCAAGCGGATTTCTGCTTTCGGGAACACGCAAAAATCCTGCACACTGCTCAAACGCTTTAGGTCCGAGTTTCGGAACTTTCTTGAGTTCTGCTCTTGATGAGAACGCACCGTTTTCTTCACGGTAAGCAACAATATTCTTGCACACGGTTGCGTTAAGTCCCGACACTCTCGACAAAAGTGCAGGCGATGCCGTATTAAGATCTGCACCAACCGAGTTTACGCAGTCCTCTACAACACCGTCAAGTGTTTCACCGAGTTTTTTCTGCGGCATATCGTGCTGATACTGACCGACACCGATTGCCTTAGGCTCAATCTTAACAAGCTCTGCAAGAGGATCCTGAAGTCGTCTTGCAATTGACACGGCACTTCTGAGTGTGAGATCAAGGTCGGGAAGTTCTGTTGCGGCAAGCTTTGATGCCGAATAAACCGACGCACCTGCCTCGCTGACTACCATATAATAAACGGGGTGGTCAGCCTCTTTGATTGTTTCGGCTGTGAACATCTCGGTTTCTTTACTTGCAGTACCGTTGCCGATTGAAATAATATCAACATGATGCTTTTTGATGAGGCGGAGCAAGGTCTGCTTTGATTCCTGAATTTTTTTGTCTGAATGTGTAGGATAAATTACGGTTGTATCAAGCACCTTGCCTGTGCTGTCAACAACGGCAGTCTTACAGCCTGTGCGATATCCGGGGTCGAGTGCAAGCACGGTTTTGCCCTTTACAGGCGGCTGCATAAGCAGCTGCTTGAGGTTTACGGCAAAAACCTTCATAGCATTTTCGGAGGCGGTATCTGTAAGGTCGTTTCTGACCTCACGCTCAATTGAGGGATAAATAAGTCGCTGATAAGCGTCTGTGCAAGCCTCACGGATAATGTCTGAACAAAGCTGATTTTTGTCTGTAATCATTGCTCTGAAAATTGAATTAAGCGGTTTTTCGCTGTCGGTTTCAACGCTGACTTTGAGAAATCCCTCTTTTTCACCACGATTCACGGCAAGCACTCTGTGACCTGCAATCTTCTTAACAGGCTCTTTGTAGTCATAATAATTTTTGTAAACGCTGTCTTTTTCTTCATCTGTTGCAACAGACACAAGCACACCGTTTGCGTTTGTAAGATTTCTTATTCTCTTACGGATTTCCGCATTATCCGACACAAGTTCTGCAATGATATCCATTGCACCCTGAATTGCATCTTCAACGGAGGTAACTCCCTTTTCTTCATCAATATAATCGACTGCCGACTTTGACGGATCAAAACCCTTTTCCTGCTTTAAAATATCGTTAGCAAGCGGTTCAAGTCCCTTTTCCTTTGCAATTGACGCCCTTGTCTTTCTCTTTGGACGGTACGGGCGGTAAATATCCTCAAGTTCGCTTAGTGTGGCAGCCTTGTCAAGTGCAAGGTTGATTTCATCCGTGAGCTTTTCCTGTGCATCAATGAGTGAACGGATTTCATCTCTGCGCTTGTCAAGTCCTCTTAAATATTCAAGCTTTTCGGCAAATTCACGAATCAACTGGTCATCCATTGAACCGTGCATTTCCTTTCTGTATCGTGCAATAAAAGGAATAGTGTTACCGTCATCAAGCAATGTGATGATGTTCTTTGCATACTCCTCTTTAATATTAAACTGCTGTGAAAGAATCTGTGAATAATCCATTATATCCTCCGTTTTTGTTTTGTAAGGCTTATTATAACATACTTTTAAATAATTTGCACTAAAAAGAAGACGAGCAGTCAGAACGACTGCTCTCATGAATTATTTATGTTTATGTATTTTAAGCACTTTTCTTTTTGCGAATATAGGCAAAATAGAGCGGAAGTCCCACAAAGACCATACCGCCGATTATGTTGCCGATTGTAACGAACAGCAGAGATTCACAGCCCGAAAGATTTGCAAGATTCTGACATTGCTGTGCCGTAATACCGTAAAGCTCCTGAGCCTTTGCAACATATTCGGGATTCATTGCCGCCATAACACCTGTCGGAATATAGAACATATTTGCAACGCAGTGTTCAAATCCGCAGACTACAAATGCACAAATCGGGAAAAATACACCGAAAATCTTACCTATTGCATCTGTTGCACCTGTTGCCATAACGATTGCAAGGCACACGAGAATGTTACAAAGTATGCCGCTGATAATTGCCGTTGCAGGATTGATTGTTGTTTTGGCAAGTGCAACCTTGATTGTAAAAGCACCGAGTCCGCCGTTTGAGTAATTGAGCTGTCCCGAAAAAAATATCAGCAAATCAATAATCATTGCACCGACAAAGTTTGAAATATAAACAACTACAAGATTCCTTAACATTGAAGCGACTTTAATTTTCTTTTCAAGTGTCGGAATAATCATAAGGCAGTTGCCTGTAAAAAGTTCACTGCCTGTGAACACAACGAGCATAAGTCCTACAGGGAAGATTACGCCTGCAACCACTCTTGCAAGCCCCACATCGGCAACTCCGTGCATTGCAACATCACTTGCCGCACCGCCGAATGCGATAAATGCGCCTGCCATAAGTCCGAGCAAAATCATTTTCGGCAGAGAAAGCATTGATTTTGTTACACCTGATTTTGACACCAGCGACGCAATTTCAGCCGGTGAATTAAATCTGCTGTCCATTAAAAAACCTTCTTCAATTAGTTTGTCAATTATTGCAAAATGTACTGCCATTCGGCAATAAACCGCAAAATCACAGGATACATATTATCACAAAAGCAAAGTGTTTGTCAATTAATATGCGATTATCTGTAACATTGCACACAAAAGACTTTACAAAACGGAAACAGTTTCGGCATCAATTTCAATTCTTTCACTTATGGTTGCCGTAATTATTGACGCTGTTGCAGTTTTTGCGTCACTTCAGAACCCCGACAGCGGTGTGCTTGATTTTTCACTCATTTCAAACACAAACTTCACCCTTGTAGGCATCGTTTCGGCAATCGGAATTGTGCTTTGCGTAGTTTTTGCAATCATTGCAAAGGTTACTTCAAATTCTGCCAAAAAGGTTAATTAACATTTAATCGGATATTCACGGTAAAACCTCTCTAACAGGGCTGACGGCATTGCTGTCGGCTCTGTTTTTTTATTATGTAAACACAAGTTTGAAACGGGCATATTATGAGAATGAACAGCAATGTTCATAAGTTTGAACAAAAAGGAGAATTAAATTGGATATTAAAGAAATTATTTCTCAGCAGTACGGAATACCGAGTCTGCCAAAGAGAACGAGCGAGGCTATGGCATATGTTCCCTTTCAGCAGTTCGACTCCCCAACCTACAGCCCGTTGCAGGGGCTTGAGTCGGGTACAATGTTCCCCGTTCTCAACAAACCATTCTACGGAAAGAAATGCGGTGAGGGACTTGACTGAAAGAGAAATTCTTTTAAAGAAAATTTCAACCTACGAATTTGCCGCACTTGACCTTCAGATTTATCTTGACACTCATCCGCACGATACGGCAATGATACAAAAAATGAACGGTTTCAAAGAAAAATTGAAACCGCTTGTTGAAGAATATGAAGAAAAATTCGGTCCTTTGAAAAAGAGTATGACAAGCACCAATATGTGGTGCTGGATAAAGGGACCGTGGCCGTGGGAAAACGAGGAGGATTGCTGATGTTTGTCTATGAAAAAAAGTTACAGTACCCCGTCAATATCAAAAAGCCGAACGCAAAGCTTGCCAAGATTATCATAACGCAATACGGCGGTGCGTAAGGCAAAATGTGATACTTTTTATTTTCGTATAACATCCCGATAAAAATCAATAAACGCATTAAGCGCAGGGGATTTCCACTTGTTTTTGTGGATAAGCAACTGCGTCCACACCGAAACATCACAATCGTTGACGGGAAGATGTTTTATCTCTCCCGAATTGTAGTAATCCTCCGTGATGAAATCAGGCAAGAACGAGATCATTTTGCTGTTTTTGATTAGAGAACAAATTTGTAGAGGGTTTCCTATTTCCAAAACAGGGTGAATTTCAAGCGATTGTGCGGCAAGTTCATTGTTGAGCAATTTTCTGTAGCTCATATTACTTTCGGTCAGTACAAAATCCTCGGTGCATAATTCTTTTAGCGAAATATTTTCTTTATTCAAAAGTGGATTGTCAACTGATGCAAAGAAGTGAACCTTTTCCTCATGCTCTGCACAAATTATAAATTCCGAATCATAAATGTGGCTGTCAAGCGTAAAAATCAAATCAACCTCATTTTTGCGTAACATATCAAACATCTGCTCTGTACCGCTTTCGACAACGACAAGGTGAATATTAGAAAAATGCTTTCTGAACTCAAGAAAATCATCTTTAAAAAATCGGTTGCAGACAGAACTTGACATTGCAAGGCGAATGTTGCCCTCGATTGTTTCGGGGGTACGCAAATCTTCAAGCATCTTTTCGTGAGATTCAAGAATTTCTCTTGCGTGTTGCAGAACCGTTATGCCGTCGGAAGTCAGGCTGATTCTGTGGTAAAAGCGGTCAAAAAGCACCGTGTTAAGCTCGCTTTCCAACTGTTTTATCTGTGATGAAACGGTTGACTGGGTATAGCCGAGCTTTTCCGCTGCAGCAGAAAATCCCGAATATTCGCACACAGCTACAAAGGTTTTAAGTACATTGGTATCCATAACTAAATCCTCTTTTATACGAACGATATCTTCGCTATTATAGCACAGTTTTATCAATTTTACAAATGGTATTTTATTTGCTATACTACTCTTTGTATTGCAAAATAAACAAAGGAGCAGTATTTATGACGAAAAAATATTGTGTAGATAAAATAAATTCGGCAGGAGGACTTGTGTTGTGAATCGTGAAAAATTAGGAAGCCGACTCGGCTTTATAATGCTTTCGGCAGGCTGTGCAATCGGTTGCGGAAATGTGTGGAAGTTTCCGTGGATGTGCGGACAATACGGTGGCGGAAGTTTTATGCTTGTGTACATCATCTGTCTTATTGTTTTGGGAATTCCGTGTTTGATAATGGAATTTTCGGTGGGCAGAGCGGCACAGACAAGTCCGATTAAAATGTACCGCAAACTTGAAAAGCCAAAGCAAAAATGGGGCGGTTTCGGTTGGGCATGCCTTGTGGGCAACCTTGCAATTATGGCTTTTTACACAGTTGTTTGCGGTTGGATAATTTACTACTTCATAAATTTTCTGACGGGTAACAACCGTGACCTCGGATTTACCACAATGATTGCAAATCCGTCAGTCAATGTTATTTTTATGATGATAACGGTTGTTATCGCCTTTGTTATACTCTCGTTCAACATTCAGGGCGGACTTGAGAGGATAACAAAATATATGATGATTGCTTTGCTTGCACTTATGATTGTGCTTGCAATCCACAGTCTGTTTTTGAGCGGTTCGGGTGAGGGTATGACATTTTACCTCAAACCCGACTTTTCAAAAATCAACGGTGATGTTGTTGTGGGTGCGATGAATCAGGCATTTTTCTCGCTGTCAACAGGTATGGGCGGTATGGCTATTTTCGGAAGTTATATCGGCAAAGGCCATTCACTTATGGGCGAGGCAATCAATGTTATCTCTCTTGACACACTCGTAGCTCTGCTTGCAGGCATAATCATCTTCCCTGCCTGCTTTACTTACAACCTTGAAGTTAATTCAGGTCCGAACCTTTTGTTTGACACAATGGCAACCGTCTTCAACAATATGCCCGGCGGAAGAATATGGGGTTCGCTCTTCTTCCTGTTTATGGTGTTTGCGGCAATGTCAACCGTTTTGGGTGTTTGCGAAAATATTCTTGCAATGATTCGTGATTTGACAGGCTGGTCAAGAATAAAAGGCAGTCTTATTTGCGGAATTGTAGTGTTTGTGCTTGCACTCACAACGGCTCTCGGATTCAGCGTTCTTCATTTTCAGCCGTTTGCAGAGGGTACAACATGGCTTGATTTTTGGGACTTCATTGTTTCCACAAATGTTCTTCCTCTCGGTTCTCTTGTGCTTGCTCTGTTCTGTTGCAACAAGTTCGGCTGGGGTTGGGATAACTTCATTAAAGAAGCCAACACGGGCATCGGTATGAAAGTGCGTTCGTGGATGAAACCGATTTTCAAATATGTAGTTCCTACAGCTATCGCATTTATCTATGTTTACGGACTCGTCACCTTTAAATGGCAATAAATAAAATTTGATACACAAAATAAAATCCGTATGGAGCAATCTTCATACGGATTTTTTCGGTTTAAATATTCATTTCCTTGTATTCTCTGTAGGTTTTGAATCCTACGGAATCGTAAAACTTCATTGCACCCTCGTTGAATTCCCACACATCAAGTTCCAGCCTGTCAAAGCCTCTGTTCTTAGCCTCTTGTTTGCAGAAATTTATCAGCTTGGTTGCAACACCCATTCTGCGGAAGTTTTCATCAACTCCGAATTCTGCAATCCGGTAGAATTTTCTCTGCAAACCGTACGGAGATTTTTCCTTGACTATGTATTCAACAGTTGCAAATCCGCATTCAATTTTCCATTAAAGCGTAAGCTTAAATCATCCAATACCAATACTTGTCCTGATTGTTTTCCGAAAGGTCGGGACTGAACTGGAGTTCGGGGTTTTTGATGCTTACTTTCATACCCTCGGTAATTGAGTTCACAATAAAGGCGTTACCGCCGATTGTTGCGCCCTTGCCGATTACGGTTTCACCGCCGAGGATAGTTGTACCCGAATAGATTGTAACATTATCACGGATAGTAGGATGTCTTTTAACGCCTTTAAGCTGCTGACCTTTTCTTGTTGACAACGCACCGAGGGTTACACCCTGATAGATTTTTACATTCTCGCCTATCTCGGTAGTTTCACCGATTACGATACCTGTGCCGTGGTCGATGAAGAAATATTTGCCGATTGTCGCACCGGGGTGAATATCAATTCCCGTAAGTCCGTGTGCGTACTCCGAAAGCACTCTCGGGATCATCGGGATTTTAAGCTTCCACAATTCATGTGCCACTCTGTAAACAGTGATTGCAAAAAATCCGGGGTAGCAGAGAATGATTTCATCCGTACTGTATGCGGCAGGATCGCCGTTAAAGGCCGCAACAACATCTGTTGCAAGGTAATCACGGATTGACGGAATCTTTGAGAGAAACTCATAAACCAGCTTTTCTGACTTTTCCATAACCTCGTCATATGAAAGGTCGTTGCACTTTTCGCAGCCCTTTAAAGCCTTTGCAATCTGCTTTTTAAGGTTGTACTGAATAAATTCTATTCTGTCGCCTACAATATAGCCGATGTATTCTTCTCTTACTCTGTTCTTGTCAAAGTAGCCCGGAAACAACAGCTTGCGGATTTCTTCAAGCACCTGAATAAGCACAGATTTGTTGATAATGTTATCCTCCGAAAGTCTGCAAGTTTGTTCATGCTTTGAATAGCTTTCGAGAATTTCATTGACTGTTTTATTTATATTATCATTCATATGAATACTCCTTTTTCAAAATCCTGTTCAATTCACTTACAGGAAGTCCTACAACATTAAAATAGTCGCCGTCAATCTTCTTTACAAGCAGAGAACCTTTGCCCTGTATTCCGTATGCGCCTGCCTTGTCAAAAGGCTCGCCCGTTGCAATGTACTCCTCAATTTCCGAATCGGAAAGTTCAAAAAATTCAACAAGCGTTACATTGGAAAATGATTTTGCAACACCGTTTTTGACGGTACAACAACCCGTGATAACCTTGTGCTGTCTGCCCGAAAGCAGTTTTAACATATTCTCGGCATCTTCCCTGTTCTTAGGTTTGCCGAGCATTTTACCGTCAACAAAAACTCCTGTGTCACAACCGATTACAATATCTTTTTCATAGCCGTTTTTTGAAATATGCAATGCCTTTTTGACGGCAAGATATTCGGGACGCTTTTCAAGCGGAACATTGTCCTCAACAGTTTCGTCAATGTCTGCCGGAACAATTTTAAAATCGGTTGTTATAAAACTTAAAAGCTCTTTTCTTCGCGGTGAAGCGGATGCAAGTACAATCATAATCTATCTCCGTAAAATTACTTTTGACTATTGTAACATAAAACCGAAATAAATAAAAGGTGATTATACAAAAAACACAAAATGCACAGCAATAATCAGCTATTCGGATTGACCGCACTCCGCACTTTGTATTGACAATAATTTTGCAAAGTGTTATATTTAAGGACAGCGGTAATCCGCATAAAATAAGCACAATTCAACGAAAGGAAATGAAATATATGGCTAACATTAAGCTTCCTGTTCCCGTAACGCTTCTTACAGGTTATCTCGGTGCAGGCAAAACTACTCTTATCAACCATGTCCTCGGCAATCAGGAGGGTTACAAGTGTGCCGTTATCGTAAACGATATCGGTGAAGTAAACATTGACGCAGAGCTTATTCAAAAGGCAGGCGTTGTTACTCAGAAAGATACAAACCTTGTTCCGCTTACAAACGGCTGTATCTGCTGTACTTTGAGCGTTGACCTTATCAACCAGATTACAGACCTTGTAAAGTCAGGCAAGTTTGACTACATTCTCATTGAGGCAAGCGGTATTTGCGAACCCCTTCCAATTGCACAGTCAATCTCAGTTCTTGAGGGCGATAAGGAAAACAATATACCGGAGCTTGTCCGTCTTGACAACATTGTTACAGTTGTTGACGCACTCCGTATGGCAACGGAATTCGGTTGCGGTGATGATCTCCTCAAGGAAGATGTCGACGAAGAGGATGTTGAAAGCCTTCTTATTCAGCAGATTGAGTTCTGTTCAACAATCATCCTCAACAAGGTTGACAAGGTAACAGAGGAACAGCTCAAGAGAGTTAAGGCTATGATTAAGACGCTTCAGCCAAAGGCACGAATTATTGAATCGCAGTTCGGCAAGGTTGAAGTTAAGGATATTCTCGATACAAAGTGCTTTAATTTTGAAGAAACAGCCGCATCCGCAGGTTGGGCTCAGATTTATGATAAGGATGAAGATGACGAGGATACAGACCGTCACGGTCATCATCACCACCATCACCACCACGATGAAGACCATGACGAACATGAGCATCACGATCATGACCATGATGAGGACGGTCTTGACCACTCTCATTGCGACCACGAACACGGTCATTGCTGTCACCACGACCATGATCATGAGGACGGCGAAGAAGAGTACGGCATCGGTTCATTTGTTTACCACCGCATTCGTCCTTTCAATCAGGACAAGCTCCAGCAGTTTGTTGAGAACTGGCCAAAGAGCGTAGTCCGTGCAAAGGGTGTTCTCTGGTTTGATGACAAGAGAGAAGATGTTTATGTATTCGAGCAGGCAGGCGTTCAGATTACTGCTACGGAACAGGGCAAGTGGCTTGCCGCATTCCCAAAGAAACAGCAGAAGCTCTATCTTGCAGAGTATCCCGATATGGCTGAAAAGTGGGACGAAAAATACGGCGACAGAGAAATCAAGCTTGTATTCATCGGTCAGCATATGGACAGGCACGCAATTGTTGACGCACTTGACGAGTGTCTTTCAGACTGATAAAATCTTATAAAAATTAAGGGCAACGGAATTCCGCTGCCCTTCTTTTTTTGTTTATACAAAAACGGCAGTCCGATTTGGACTGCCGAAATTTTTGCACCGTTAAGTTTTATTACTTTGATGACTCTGTTGTTGATGTCTCAGGCTTGAAGTTAGCGTCAAATGTGAAAACGAGCTTTGTACCATCTTTTTCCATTGTAATAACACCGTCTTTGAGTGTGTATGGAATGCTCTCGCTCCCTATTGTAAAGTTCTTGTCATCGTATGTAAACTCCTGCTCCTGACCGGCTGCAGAAAGCTTAGCCTTGCCGTCTTCTTTAAGAAGAATGTAGCCTTTGTCCATACCGACAGCGGCAAGAGTACTGCTGTCAAAGCTCATACCGCTTGCCTCTGCACTTGTAAGCTTGTAATAGCCGAGTGTTGAATTACCGCAAGCTGTAAGTGAAAGCACCATAAGAAGTGCCATAACAGCCGCAACGCTGATTGTGAAAATTCTTTTCATTTGTTTTTCCTCCGTTTTCCCTATCGGGATTTCTCATTTTTCAGGCTTTGCGCCTTTGTCAGTGAACGACACGATTATTATAGCACAATGACATAAACTTTTCAAGGTTATTTGCAGAAATATGTAAAAAAGCACCCTTTCGAGTGCTTTCCTCACCTAATATTCAGTTATCAGTTGAACCTTGACAAAAATGCCTGGGTTCTTGGATTTTGCGGATTGTTGATTACCTGTTCGGGAGTGCCCTCTTCGGCAATTACACCGTCAGCCATAAAAATGATCTTGTCGGCAACATCTCTTGCAAACTCAATTTCGTGAGTTACAACAATCATTGTGCTGTCGGAGGTTTTAAGACTGCGGATAACATTAAGCACCTCACCCGTGAGTTCGGGATCAAGTGCGGAGGTAGGCTCGTCAAAGCAGAGCACATCGGGATTGAGTGCAAGCGCTCTTGCAATTGCAACACGCTGTTGCTGACCGCCGCTGAGGTTACACGGATATGACTCGCTCTTTTCGGAAAGTCCTACCCTTTCAAGCAAAGACTTCGCATTGTTCTTGATAATTTCAAGTGCCTCTTTATAGCTTTTTGCGCCCATATATTCGCCTGTCTGCTTTATCTGCTCTTTTGCGGCAAGCTTTGGAGCAAGCATAATATTCTCGATAACCGTATACTGCGGAAACAAGTTAAATGACTGGAACACAAGTCCGAAGTGAAGCCGTCTTTTTCTGATTTCGCTGTCGCTCTTTGCAGAGCTGTCATTGCTGTCAAAAAGCACCTTGTCACTGACGGAAATCTTGCCGTTGCCCGGAGTTTCAAGAAAATTAAGACACCTTAACAGCGTAGTCTTGCCCGAACCCGATGAGCCGATAATCGCAAGCACCTCACCCTTTTTAAGAGAAAAGCTGATATCTTTCAAAACCTCTGTTTTGCCGTAGCTTTTACGGATGTTTTCAACATTTAACAAAGACATAACCTTTCCCCCTTAACCCTTGTAGTAATCAAGCTTTTTCTCAATAAATGAGAAAAGCAAGGTAAGGATTCCGCAGAATGCAAGGAAGAATACTGCCGAATAGAAAAGCGGCCAGATGAGTCCCTGCATTGAGAAGTCCTTTGCTCTCATAAGAATTTCCGGAATTGCGATAACGCTTGAAAGCGAGGTATCTTTTACAAGAGTAATAATTTCGTTGCCCATGGGTGCAGTAATTTTCTTTACAACCTGCAAAAGCACAACCTTAAAGAAAATCTGACCCTTTGTCATGCCGAGCACCTGACCTGCCTCGTACTGTCCCTTTGGAACAGACTCGATACCGCCACGGAAGATTTCAGAAAAATATGCGGCATAATTGATTATAAATGCGATAAGTGCGGCGTTCATTCGTGCAAATGTCACACTGCCGTTTGACACAAGCGGCGGAACATAGAACACTACGAAAAGCTGGAGCATCAGCGGAGTACCTCTGATTATCCACACAAATGTTTTTGTCAGCCATTTTAACGGCTTGAATTTTGACATTGAACCCATTGAGATAATAAGTCCGAGCGGAATTGCCGCAAGCAGGGTTACAATGAAAATTATACAGTTTTCGCCGAATCCCTCAAGCAACTGACCGCTTACATTAAAAAATTGATCCATTTTATATACCACTCTATCCAAGTATTTTCAGTTTTGAATATATCAAAAGGCTTACAAATTTGAACCTGTAAATTTATAATCAATAAAAAGCACAACGGGCGAACATAGTCCGCCCTGTATGTACAAACTTATTTCAATTAAATTATTTCTTTTTTACAAGAAGAAGATCCTGAAGGCTGTACTTCTCAGCAATCTTATCAAGTGTGCCGTCATCGACAACTGCCTGAATAGCATCGTTAAGCTTTTTGAGTGTTTCGGGGCTGTCCTTACGAAGTGCAATACCGTACTGCTCAGGTGAAAAGTCCTTGCCATCAACAACCTTGAGGTCAGCGTAGTCAGAACCGCTCTTGAGTGTACCGATTGACATTACATAGTCGATAACCGCAACATCTGCCGTGCCTGACTTAACCTCGAGAAGAGCCTTAGCCTGTGCGTCAACTGAAACATACTTTGCACTTGAGAAGAACTCGTCTGTCTGAGCAACAGTTTCACCTGCTGACTTCTTCTCTGCAACTACTGTCTTATCCTTGAGGTCATCTGCTGACTTGATTTTGTCTGCAACATCAGATTTTGCAACCATAACCTGCTTGTTTTCCATATAAGGAGTTGAAATATCCATTGTTGACTTTCTATCGTCATCAATTGTAAGGCCGTTCCAGATGCAGTCGATTGTCTTTGAGTTAAGCTCAACCTCTTTTGAATCCCAGTCAATTTTCTGAAACTTTGGAGTAACGCCCATTTTCTCGCAAACTGCCTCTGCAAACTCAGTTTCAAAACCTGTAAGCTTGCCGTCTGCATCAAGGTAGTTCATCGGCTCAAAATATGTAACACCGATAACAAGCTCTCCCTTGTTTGAGATATAATCCCAGTCCGTTGCAGAAGAACCGCAACCTACAAAAATTGACGCTGACATTGCACCTGCAAGAAGTACAGAAAGTAACTTTTTCTTTTTCATAATTATTCCTCCGTAATCTGATATACTCTCTATCTATGTTCTGCAAATCACCTTGCAAAACAATCTCTGTCTATTATACATTAGTGCGTTAGCAAAGTAAAGTGTTTTCGAGAAATTTGCCGAAGAATTTTCTTCCAATCGCAGACATATTATTGCATAAAAGAATTATTACTGCAAGAGGTGGCTAATTTGTCTGATTATTACAACCAAAATCACTATGCGGCGGCATACATAAGGGTGTCAACCGAAAATCAAACTGAGCTTTCACCGTCAAGTCAGCTAAAAATCATCAGAAAATTTGCAGATGAAAAAGGCTATCTGATTGATGAGGATTTCATTTTCCGTGACAACGGAATTTCGGGAAGATATGCCGACAAGCGACCTGAATTTAACCGAATGATAAGCCTTGCAAAGCAAAAGCCTCCCCTGTTTTCAGCCGTACTTGTCTGGAAATTTTCACGATTCGCCCGCAATCAGGAGGAAAGCATTTTCTATAAATCGCTGTTGAGAAAAAACGGAATTGAAGTCATCAGCGTGTCCGAAACCGTTGATGACGGTCCCTTCGGAAAGCTGATTGAACGCATTATCGAATGGTCGGACGAATACTATTCGATTCGGCTTTCGGGTGAGGTAAGGCGAGGAATGACCGAAAAAGCCGAGCGTGGCGGCATCGTCAGCATTGCGCCCTTTGGCTATAAAGTGACAGACGGAAGGCTTGTGGTTGACGCTGAAAAAGCCCGGATTGTCAGTAAAATTTTTGCCGATTTTTTGAATAATAAAGATATAAATATGATTTGTGACAACTTGAATTCGTCAAAAATCAGAACCGCCAAGGGCAACCGCTGGGATTGCCGTGCCGTTGAATATATTCTGCAAAATCCCGTTTATATCGGCAAAATCAGGTGGAATCCAATCTGCAAAACGGGCAGAGATTTCTATAACGAGAATTTGATAATTTCAAACGGCATTCACGAACCGATTGTTGATGAAGTAATTTTTGAACAAACAAGGCAAATATTATTCTTGCAAAGAATAATATGCAAAGAACATTCACATAAACAAACCGAAATTAGACACTTCATTCAAAATCTTGTCAAGTGTTCAAACTGCAACTCAACCCTCGTTCCGATTAAAAATAATTTTCTCCAATGCTCCGCCTACATTCACGGCAACTGCCATTCATCGCACAGCGTAAGAATTGTAAAGATTGAAAAAGTTGTAATTAAAGCAATCAATATTCTTGTAAAGAATAATTTAATCAATGATGCTTTCACAATTAAAGATACTTATCCCTTAAAAATGCAAAACGACCTACTATCCATAATTATAAAAAGAATAATATTTGACCGCAAAGCCTCCCACCTCAACATATTTCTCAGTCAAAATAAGTAACATTCTGCCATACGGCGGTCCGGACGGTGAGTTGGGTGCGTCATTACGATATCTGAGTCAACGATTTGCAATGCCCCTGCCAGAACTCAAAGGCACTCTCACCGACATAGGCACAGAAGAACTTAATCATCTTGAAATGATCGGTGCAATAGTATATCAGCTGACGAAAGACCTCACCGAAGATGAAATCAAGGAACAGGGATTCGGCGACTATTTTGTTGACCACACAACCGGAATTTTCCCACAGGCGGCAGCAGGTTTTCCCTATACAGCTGCATCAATGCAGGTTAAAGGCGATCCGATAACCGACCTGCACGAAAGTATGGCGGCTGAGCAAAAAGCCAGAACAACCTACGATAACATCCTCAGATTCTGCGATGACTACGATGTAAAAGATCCGATTCGCTTTCTGCGTGCCCGTGAGGTTGTCCACTACCAACGCTTCGGCGAAAACCTCCGCCTCTTAACCGATAAACTCAACGAAAAGAACTTCTACGCCTTCAACCCCTCATTCGATAAAAAATGCTTTAAAAATGAATTGAAGAAGAAGAAAAAGTAAAAAATATGCACAAGTCCAAGTATTTATGGGCTTGTGCATTTCAATAAGCTTTAAATATAGTTATAACATTATCTAACTCCGGGTATTTTGGGGTAGTAAAAATAATTTTACCCTTTACACCTTTCTTGTGTATCAGTGTAAAATTAAGAGTATCCATATTGACGATTTCTTCTCGGATTTTTGTGTTGTAACTTAATTCTACTACAAAATCGTTTCTATGGAGATTCTTTTTTATTGTTTCATCTTCATTTTATAATCTATAATTTTATTATTTATTAGATACAAGATGGAGGAGCTAATAACGGTAAATAAAATAAACAATACAATTGAAATTAGTGTTGAAAATCCAAAATTGCTTACTGATGTCATGCCAGTCAAAAATGCATAATGAGTTATATAAATTGGATATGACATTACATCAAACAATGACCAAATATTAGATTTTGCCATACTCTCAAGTATGGCAAAGTTATTGACTAAATATGTACAAATAAAATACGCTGAAACTGCCACAGCAATTTGTGTCAACGATACAAACACGAGATATTCTGACTCATATATACCGTCAAGGTACATTTTAGCTGTCAATCTAATAACAATAGCAACAGCAAACATAAACAAACCTAACAGCCAAAAAGTCCATTTATTATTTTTTACATTGAATTTTGAAATATAATATCCAATAAAATAAGCCACAAAATATTGCGTATCAATGTACGGAAGAGAAAAGCACATTAAAATTTTTGGTACTAACCAAATAAATAATAATACAACAGTAGCTCCAACTACACTCACATTATGTTTTTTCTCAAAATTTTTTAAAATTATTGTTAGAAGATAACATAGCAAAATTATAGTAATAAACCAAAGATTTCCGAGGGGCCCTATCTCTGCAAAATGAATAAAAGGACATATAAAGTTAACTCCTTGCAAACAAAAAAGATATATTATACTTTTTATTAAATCAAAACCTGTCGACAAAAAATACAAAAGTGCAATGGGGATTGCAAAAATATAATATGGAACTAATATTTTCTTCAACCGTGTTAAAAACCATTTTCTCGGTTCTGCTATATTTTTGTTTGCATACAAAAAACCAGAAATATAAAGAAACAAATATACTCCAAAATTTAAAAATTGTGATAAAACGAAAAACCAAGCCATGAGAAAAAATGGCAAAAAACTATTGAAAACATACCAATAACTCTAAGAATTGAAATACTGTAGTTTTTAGTTATTGCTGTATTAACTTCATTTTTCATAAAATAAGTTTCGCTCCTATAATCACTTTTTAATTACATTATTAATTTTAGACACAAGTTGTATTTTATTAACCTATCAAACTACTTCATATAAACTTACAATATACCACTAATACCTAAAATCATCTTTAAGTTCTGACCACTTTTTATCCTTATCGGAAAGATTAAGCGGCACACCGTCAACTGTGTAGCCATCCGAATCGGCATCAGTTAACTCCCGAATAACTGTCGGCAATATCAGTTCCGATTCCGTCGTATCCACGCTTTGCAATGGTTCTCAACATAAAGCCAGTCACGGACATTCAAACCCTCACCATGAGGGGTGTATCCTGCGGAGTCGATATGATTCACGGATTCCTGCATTCATAAGCACCGACATGGGATAATAGATCATCGGCTTATCATATATCGGCAACAGTTGTTTAGATGTTACCTTTGTCAGTGGGTAAAGTCGTGTACCCGACCCACCTGCTAAAATTATACCTTTCATAGAATCACCACATACAATCCTAATTATTATTTAAATTATCCTATCAATCAATTCTCTGACTGCGCCGTGGCCGCCTATATTTTTACAAACATAATCGACTGTATTTTTCACTTCATCAATTGCGTCAGCAGGGCAGGCGGAGAAACCGCAATACTGCATACATTCAATATCATTCACATCGTCACCGATATAGGCAACCTGTGATTTATCAAGGCTATATTTTTCTATCAAGGTTTTGAGAACTTCAATTTTGTTGCTTACACCCTGATGTACTTCTTTTATTTTTAAATCTCTTGCTCTGCCTTCAACAATTTTTGAGGTTTTGCCTGTTATAATTGCTGTAATGATTCCGTATTCTTCGCATTTTACAAGGCGATACCCGTCACGAACATCAAATGCCTTAAACAGTTCACCGTCATTACCGTAATAAATTTTACCGTCGGTAAGCGTTCCGTCAACATCCATAACAAACATTTTTATATTTTCAATCATAATACAATTCCCATTCCGGTAATATCATTAATTCTTATAGTACCGACAAGTTTACCTTCATCCACAACCGGAAGAGCCGATATATTCCTGTCATTCATAAGTTTTAACGCTTCGACCGCAAGTAAATTTGAAGAAACCGTAATCGGTGTTCTGATCATAAGTTCGTCAATAACAATATTGTATACATCAATTTCTTTTGAAAGTGCTCTCCTTAAATCGCCGTCTGTAAATACGCCCACAAGCCTATCATTTTCAACAACACATACAATACCCAACGCTTTTTTACTCATAACGACAATTGCATCTTTAAGCTGAGTATTTGTACTTACAACAGAGTTATCTTCCCCTGTTTTCATAAGATCGGCAACTTTAGTAACAAGCTTTTTGCCAAGTGAACCTGCAGGATGAAACAATGCAAAATTTTGCTCATTAAAACCGTAAATTTTTGACGCACACACAGCCAATGCATCACCGAATGCAAGTGCGACAGTTGTGCTTGATGTAGGAGCAAGATTTAATGCACATGCCTCTTTAATAGGTGGGAACACAAACGAATAATCACTGTGTGTAATAAGAGTACTGTCAGGATTTCCGGATATGCCGACAAGTGTTGCTCCGATAAGTTTTAAACTCGGAATAAGTTTTGTAACCTCTTCGCTCTCCCCGGAAAAAGAAATTGCAATTACAACATCGTCCTTATCAAGCATACCCAAGTCGCCATGCTGAGCTTCTGCGGGGTGAAGGAAAAACGACGGTGTACCGAGACTTGCCATTGTAGCGGCGATTTTTGTTCCGATATGTCCCGGCTTACCCATTCCCGTGATTACAACCTTGCCTTTACAATCACAAATCAGCTTTACTATTTTTTCAAATCTCTCATCAAGGGCATTTTTAACAGCTTCCATTGCAGCTATTTCGACATCAAAAAGCTTTTTACCCTCTTCGGTTATATTAATTTCAGGCATTTTAGTGCACCGCCTCATATACTTTTACAAGTTTTGTCAACAATTCTTCCATATCATCAAGTTTTACCATATTAGGACCGTCTGACCAAGCTTCATCAGGATTTTGATGAGTTTCCATAAATAATCCGTCAACACCAACTGCAATTGCAGCCTTAGCAAGGTATTCAACATATTCACGATTGCCGCCCGTTGCATCACCCTTGCCGCCGGGCTTTTGAACAGAGTGTGTTGCATCAAAAATAACGGGATATCCAAACTTCTTCATTTCAACAAGGCCTGTCATATCAACAACAAGTGTATTATAACCAAAGCTTGTACCTCTCTCACATAACATAACATTACTGTTACCGCTTTCAACTACCTTCTGCAGACAGTTTTTCATATCCCACGGTGCAAGAAATTGAGCTTTTTTGATATTAATACACTTACCTGTTTTTGCGGCAGCAACCAATAAATCAGTCTGTCTGCAAAGGAATGCAGGAATCTGAACAATATCAACCACCTTGCCAACGGGTTCCGCCTGCCACGATTCGTGGATATCGGTTGCAACAGGGATGTTATATGTATCCCTAACTTTCTGAAGTATTCTCAACCCTTCATCAATTCCAAGTCCTCTTTTGCTATGAATTGACGTTCTGTTAGCCTTATCAAATGAGCCTTTAAAAGTGTAATCTATCCCCAATTTATCCGTTATGGCTTTCATTTTTTCGGCAATATCCATAGCCATTTCTTCAGATTCAATTGCACACGGACCGGCAATTAATTTAAACATATAAGTTCTCCTTTAAGCCATATCATGCTCTTTCATATATCTCTCAACCTGAACTCTGTCCTTTGGTGTATCAACTGAGAGCGTCTTGCAATGAGCATTGATATAATAACAATCTTTTCTGTTTTCTATAAATCTAAAGGAATCATTTTCTTCAATTTTTTCAATCGGACCTCTTGGAGTGTTGTGATAATACTCCAAAGCACCGTTAGTAAATGCACCGACTCCTACAAACTTCTGATATGCATAATTCATTTCACCCTTTGGAAATGGAATCGGAGCTCTTGAAATAAACAAACATACTCCGTCTTTGTTGGTAACAATCTTAAGATTTGTCGGATCAACAACTTCAACGGGATTTGAGAAATCTGTCATAAGATTTGAAACATAAAAACCATCTTCAGGAATACATTCGGGAATACACTTAACAATATCATCGGCAAGAACCAACGGCTCATCACCGTTTACCATTACATATAAATCAGCCTGAATTTTCTTAGAAACCTCGTAAAGTCTTTCTGTTGCTGTTTCGCAATCGCTTGATGTCATAATAACCTTTGCACCAAAGCCTTCTGCTACATTTTTAATTTCCTCGCTGTCAGTTGCAACATATACTTCATCAAAGCACGATACTTCTTTGCTGTGCTTCCAAACCCAGTAAACCATAGGCTTGCCGCAAATATCAGCAAGCGGCTTGTTATTAAATCTTGTCGAACCCCCACGAGCGGGAATCATACCTATTATTTTCATTTTCATTTACTCCCTTTAAATTTATTATATTTATCCTTGCCAAATAACTTCCTCAAAACTCTATTTGGTATATGAATAAAAAAGTCTAAAATATCTGAAATTCTGTATTTTAAAAATCTAAAAAATCTATTCTTTTTACTTTCATCTGGATTCCATGTTGCATCACAATGATGTATGGAATATGTATTATGCGTTACATTAAGCCTTCCTGTCCAAACATTAAACGGTGAGAAATATTCTATCGGAAATACTGCAACCTTTTCAACTATTTGAAAGGAATCGTCCTTCATTAAACCACGATTAAACAGACACTCGCTATTTCTTGTCGGACAGGTTAATAAATCCATACTTCCGTCAGGCTTAATAAAATGTATTTTCTCATAATCGCTTAGCATTAATTTCAAAACCTTATGTCCTTTTACTGCACCGAAGCCTGCCCCTGTATTAACCTGAAAACCCTCCTGACGCCCAATAAAAAAATCATATTTTAACAAATCATATATTGGTTTTATCAATTCAACATCTGTATCAAGATACACCCCGCCATAGTTATTAATTATGTCCAGCCTCGCATAATCAGAGGCAAAAGCCCATTTTTTTAACTCATATGCTTGTTTGCAATATAAATTAGATGAAATATCATAGTTAGATTCATTCCATTCTTTTATCTCAAAATCAGGGCAATATTTTTTCCAACTTTCGATACATTCTAAAACAGATTTAGGTTTTGGATTATTACCAAACCAGCAATAATGAATTATTTTGGGAATAGACATACTAAGACCTCCTAATTTTATTAACCAAAGCTTTAAAAAGCCAGTAATATTTTGAATATTTTGGATGCAACACCTCAAATACCTGAGGATAGGTCTTTATTGTAATCGGATATTTAACTTTTTCCTGATGATAATGACTTTTCAATTTTCTTTTTAATTCTTTTAAAATACTACTGTCCAAATTGCTTTTGTTTGCTTTTATATATAAATCAGCAATTGTAAAAAGGTAATATCTATTTGCCCAATCCAAAAGCTCTTTCTCATCGTTTTCAGTAAAAAATTCTATCATTTCATGAATAAAAATCAGACGATCAAGCCTTTTAACTGAAAAATCTTTATTTACTGTACTTTCCAGATTTGTAAAATAATAATAAAGTACATTATTGGAATAAGTTACTTTATTTGCCTTGTATATTAGCTTATACACAGTCGCATTATCCTCGTATATTCTGCCCTCTGGTAACCGTATGTCATCAAAACATTTTTTCTTATAAAGTTTGTCACAGAGCACCCAATGCTTACCGGTTTTACCAATAATACAATTATATAAAAATGTCTTACCGTCAAATAAAGTAAAATCATTTACAATATCATTTTCATTCCAATTAAAATCAGTATCACAACCTTGAACATAATCGCATACAGCAATATCAGCCTCACTTTGCTGCATTGTATACATTAATATCTCTAACATTTGAGGATTAACATAATCATCACTATCAATAAAAGAAATATAGTCGCCTTTACAAATATCAAGAGCCTTGTTTCTTGCAACAGCTTGTCCTTGGTTTTTTTGGTGAATTACTACTATTCGACTGTCTTTCCGAGCATACTCATCACAAATTTGCGGTGATTTATCAGCAGAACCATCATCCACAAGTATTAACTCAAAATTACTGTATGTTTGATTCAAAATGCTGTCAATGCATTTTTTTAAAAATTTTTCCGAATTATAAACAGGTGTTATTATAGAAATTAGCATAACTTCTCCGATCAAATAATACAAAATAATGTACAGGTATTTAAATATACCTATTCTTTAGAATATTTACTTTTTATAGCTTTACAAAGCCAATAAACACGCATTAAATATGGAAAGGCAACCTCGTAATGCCAGTAGTGGGACTTTAATGATATCCTTAATTGTTTATGATACTTTATAATAGTCTTTCTCATTTTTTTCTTAACGGAATTAGTTTCTGCTGTTAGCGTGTTTGAAAAAGATTTTTCTTTGATAATTATATTTGATTTATACAATAGTTCAATATATAATTTTAATTTATTACATAAGGCTTTGCTGTAATGATTTTTTTGGAAGAATTCAATTTGATTTTCTAAAGCATCTAAAATATCTAATCTTTTTACTGACCACTCACTGTTCATTATACCGTTAGGATTTATGTAATAATAATATAGCTCGCAATCCAAGACTGTTATCATATTGCACTTAAACAATAACTTATATGTTGTAAACTCGTCTTCATGAATTTTTCCATACGGATACCTTATATCAGTCCATAATTCTTTTTTATACAATTTTCCCCATGCAACTACCGCATTTACATTCTCTTTTACATAAAAATCTTCCGGAGTATACACATTTGCAGATAAAGGCAATTTTGTGTTAATTTTATCGTCAATATCTGACATTCTTTCAAAATGGCATACACTAATATCTGTATTATTTTTTTTTGCAGAGTTATATAAGTATTCAAGATAATCAATGTGAACCCAATCATCGCTATCTATAAATGTTATCCATTCACTATCACTATTTTTTAATGCCCATTCAATACCTGCATTTCTTGCGTCAGACAGACCCCCGTTTTCTTTATGTATAACAACAATTCTTTCATCTTTTTTAGCGTATTCATCACAAATTACCCCACAATTATCAGGAGAACCGTCATCTACCAAAACAAGCTCAAAATCAGTAAAAGTCTGATTTAATATACTGTCAACACAACGCTCTAAATATTGTTCAACTTTGTAAATCGGCACAATTACACTAATTTGTGGCATAATAAATCCTCCACAATTCTATTTTTTGAAAATATGTTTTAAATAATTATATTTGTTTGCACCTAATAATTTAATCAATAGATAATTAGGCAAATGAACTGCTTTATCCAAAAAATAAGCTTTTCTAAATGCTCTGATGTTTTTTTGTCGTTCAACTGTCCATGAAGGAATTTCTTCTTCATATAAATATTTTTCAACAACAAATTCAAAGGAATTATTGAAAAAATCATTCCAAAATTCATCTCTATGCTCATTTGGAGGAAAACATTTATTTAAGGCTTGATTTCCATTTACAGCTTCTTTAACTGTTCTAGGGAATACTTTAAGATTATCTCTGCTTAATTCAAACAGATTCTCACCATTTTTACTGTTAATCATAACCATTGAAATACCTTGGTCGTTATCGCGATCTTTAAAACATGTTTCTTTATATCCCCAATCATCAGCTAATGTAATATCTGCTGGACGATTTAAATTTGTGTACGAACAAGAATGACAAGAAGGACGCAAAAAATACTCTCTCAAAAAGCCTCTTATATACGGATCATGATACGTATCATTTTCATAAGTTTTATTATTTGAAAATAAAATTTTCATTCCAAATACATACCAGCCTGGTTTTTTATTACGAAAATATATTTTATCTATTGTTGAATTATACCTTTCGGAAATATACTTTAAATACTCATCATATACTAAAGGTGATGGTACGCCATGGCACACTAAATCCACCGTGTATAACTCATCTTCATATCTATCGCCAAGGTATCTATATAATGCATCAATTTGGCACGGCGTACCACTAAATAACACTAACCTTCCTTCACTGATATCAGTTTTGACCTGTTTTAATGTATTACCAATCTCACTCTGTACATATTTAGAACCTCGAATTTCAGATAAAGCGCTCATATCAGTAATTCTTTTATGTATTACCTTTAAATTTGAGTCAAAGCCAGCTCCATAAACAACACCTTGCCGGTTAAGAATTGTTGAAGCTAAAGCTGAAAAAGCTCCCCCTGACGTACTGTTTCTTAGAATTTTTTTTGATTTCTGCCACACAGAAAAAACTTTTTTTTCGTATACTGATGATAAATTTGAAGGAACAACATGTGGGCATACTTTTTGACACATATGGCAATTAACACATTTTGTTCCATCAATATCTGGATACAGAAACCCCTCTTTATCCTTTTTTAATTTTATTGCACCTCTATTACAAACATTGTAACAAGCCATACAACCTGTACAATTATCTTTATCACATAACATCATTTTATTTCCTCGATTATTGATTTAAGATTATCGTAATACTTATCATTAAAATAGTTAGGTAATTTATAGTCGTATTTTATCTTATACATATCTTTTACAACATCACTTATTTTATTAACATCACTAACATATTTTACATAGTCAGTAAACGAATCAGGGAACCATCTAACTCCAGACTCTAACTTATGATCATTCGATGGCATAACTATAACCGGTGTATTTGCAATCAATGAAAAGATAGTACCATGATACCTATCTGTGATAACAACCTTATAATGAGCATACTTTTCCCAAATCTTTTCAAGAATTTGTTCTCTATTTTTGCAGAATTCACCGCCATCAATCGATAACGTAGTGTCAGTAATTTCTACAAAATCTGTTTGTGAAAGTTTATCCACCAGCGTCGCCATATCATTTTCATTAATTAATGCCTCTTGATCATTTCGTACACAGAGTAAAATTCCCTTTCTTTCACTATTATAACTTTTTGTACCAATCATTGTGGTAACGATATCGGGAAAAAGAACCTTTCTGCAATTAGTAAAAATACGCTCTGCAATTGAATATGAAACTTCATCTCTACACATCATCAATAAATCAGGGTGGCTATTATATACTTTGATAGCCTTTTCTTTCTCATCGTGATTTTTATAAAGAATAGTTTGCGGCAAAATTACAATTTGTTTTTTATTGAATATTTCTATAACTTTACGCTGCATATTCTCTTCCAGCATATACAAATCTGTTGTATGATATCCGCTATGTAAAAATATCAAATCGGATTTTTTTATTGCTTTTTTAATTATTTTTAATTGGGCATAATTATTCCATGTTAATGCATCTGTATTAAAAATTATCACTCTATAATTTGGGTAATTATTTTTAAGCCATTTTTCTATGCAATATGTTTGTGCCTGGTCTCCGGCATTGCTGTGATACGGAGCACCAAAAACAAATGCATTTATATGAATTTTGTAATACAATATCTCTTTTAATTCTGCATACTTTTTTTTTATTAGATTAATACAATTGAACATCAGTCTATCTCCAATCATAAGTAAGATACTTCAATCTCCGGAAACATAACGTATCCCCACCAACTCGAATGCCATTCCATCTTGTTGTTTTCATCAGACAGCAAATCCTTTTCAAAGATAAAAGCATCATTAATTACATCGTGCAACTGATCACTTCCATATTCATTGATACTGTAAGCAACTAAATCCACTATATATTTTCCCGGCGCTAACCAATCTAACGGTATTGACAAGACTATACTATTTTCGCCATGACGGCTATTTATACACGGTTTAGTAGTTGCCATACCAGCTCTATCTCCTTCTGATGAATGTATCGTCCATCTAAACGCAAGATTAGAACACATCTGACTTGAAATATAATCAACTTGTATTTCTATTTTCTCGCCTTGTTTATAAATAGGAAGATCACTTTTATTTAAAAAAGTGGCTTGTTTTAGTATTATACTTCTATCTATATCTTTACGTTCACGATCTTCACCAAAAGAATTACACAGCTTCATTAACTTTTTACTATTCATATATTTTTCAATTGCTTTTTCAACATCACCTTGAAATACCACCTTGCCTTTGTCAAGAACAATACATCTATCACAGAGTCTTCTTATGGTATTCATATTATGACTGACATAAAGAACAGTTCTGCCGTCGACATTTGCTGCATCACGCATTTTGTCAAGGCACTTTGTCTGAAATGCCATATCGCCAACAGCCAGCACCTCATCCATAATCATAATTTCGGCATCAAGATGTGCGGCAACCGAAAATGCGAGCTTTACAAACATACCGCTTGAATAACGCTTTACAGGGGTATCTATAAATTCTCTTACCTCAGAGAACTCAATAATTTCCTCCATTTTAGCATCAATTTCGGCTTTTGTCATACCTAAAATTGCACCATTCAGGTAAACATTTTCCCGTCCTGTCATTTCAGTGTTAAATCCGGTACCAACTTCAAGCATCGACGCTATACGACCATATATATCAATACTTCCCTCTGTTGGTGCTGTAACCCTGGACAAAAGCTTTAACAGTGTACTTTTTCCTGCACCGTTGCTGCCTATTATACCAACTGCCTCACCCTTATAGATGGTAAGGTCTACCCCATTCAGAGCCATAAAAGTTTTTCCGTTACTGCGTTGATCGGCACCAATCTTGGAATTCGGATCTTCTTTTCCTCTGATCTTTGCCCACCAACTCTGCAAATCTGCCTGAAGTGTACCGCCACCAATTTGGCCAAGTTTATATTTCTTTTTTACACCGGAAACCTTTACAGCTATCTCTCGGTTGTCAGTCATATCAGCCATTTACATATCCTCCGTTAAACTGTATCCATAAAGTTTCTTTCTACTTTATTAAATATCATTATACCAAAAATCATTACAACAATAGTAAAAATCCACGATATAATTAAATATAAAGGCTCAATTGTGCCTTGTCCAAGTAAAGCGTATCTAAACATTTCAATAGGAGTTGTTACCGGATTAACCATCAAAATTTTACTCAACAAACCGTCCCCAAGCTGGCTTAACGGATAAACAACAGGTGTAGCATACATCCATAATGATACGCCAAATGTTACAAGCACAGTAAGATCACGGTATTTTGTAGTCATACTTGAAATTATAAGACCAAATCCCATTCCCATCATTCCAAGTTGAATGAGTACAACAGGAATCCAAAGACAAGCCAGCCAATTCGGTGAAACCTGTCCCATACAAATATAATATATTAACACAGCCAAAACCATTGTCATTTGTATTCCAAACTGAATAACAGATGACAAAACATTTGAAATCGGAGTTGTCAATCTTGGAAAATAAACTTTACCAAAAACTGCAGCATTGGCTGTAAATGTATTTGCATTTTTTGTCAGACAACTTGAAAAAAAAGTCCAAAGAGCAGTACTGGTAAGATAAAATAAAATTTGAGGAATACCGTCCGTGCCCATACCTGCCACTGTGCCAAATACAAAATTATAAATGATACTTGTCAAAATAGGGTTAATAAAAATCCATGCCGGTCCGAGGATTGTCTGCTTGTATGTAAGTACAAATGATCTCTTGGTAAACAGCCATATAAGATCACGATACTTCCATGTTTCCTTTAATTTTAAATCAAACCATTTATGTTCTGAAGATATATGAGTATGATACAAATTAGTATTATTCTCTTCCATTATACTTTACCTCACTTTATTTGTTGTCAAAAATCATATCAAAATCTACTCTCGGAAAAACTTCAAGTTTTCCGCCACGGGTAGCATTATACACTTCTATACCATGTTCGTCACAGTATTTTTTCATTGAAATAAAAGCTCTCGTGCTTGCATCTAAATTCGGTATATATAGATTTTCTTTATCTTTGTTATACTCATCAGTAAAATAATCTTTAACACTTTTATCGTTGATAATTTCACCTTTATCATTTTGATAAACCGCAAAATTATGATCGACACCTAAAAGATATATTTTTTTAAATCCCATATAAACAGCAATTTGCGCAGCTGAAAATGCCACTGTATTTGAATTACCTATGTAGGAATCCACACTGTCTGAAAAAACTGGTACTCCCTGTATTGACGAATGCATATTAAAGTATAGAGCATCCTTGATATCAATATTATGAAAGTACTTATTAATAAGAGGTATAAACTTAGCACTTATCTCTAAATTATTAACATCATCTTGACAATTAAAAAGCATCTTTTCGTCCTGTGACACATAAAAATCCGGTCTCCAATTTGTTTTATCAAACATTAAGAATATTCTGTTAAAACCAAAGGACAAAACACTATTCTTATGTAATACTTCCAGATCATCGGCGGATAAGCTTGGTCCATTGCCTATTATAAAACACATTTCACCCAAATGAGTACCTTTTAACTTTCTTAATCTCTTTGCATATTTACTTTTTTCAAAATGATCAAGAACATACGATTGAGTTCTCGCTTCTATTGATTTTATGGGATGCAATTTATTTGCCACCTTTCATTTTTACCAAATTATCAACTAACATCACCAATCTGTATTTACCGCTTTTATAAGCAAATTTATAAGCCGGATTGATATAGCAATCTAAATTGTTTAAGGACTGCACAAATTCCTTGCTTTTCATAATAGAGTTATTATATCTGATTTTATCTTTTTTAGCAGCCTTATTCTTTTCAGAAAAAGTATTTTTTAAAACATTTTCTATCGAATAAAAATAGGATGCGTACATATGCTGAATATCAGTGTTTGATAAATTAAACTCATCACAAAATTCAAATAGTCGTTCATATATGCTATCATATATGGATTTTAAGTCAGGATAATATTTATTGTCCAATGACTCAATTCCGATTCTTGTATAATTATAAATAGGTTTGTTAAGTATCGCAATATTACCATTAGAATTAGTCAAATAGTCAATATTAAAAAGTACGTCTTCACCAAGACTAAAATTTTCATCGAAGCGAATTTTACTTGTCTGAATTATCTTTAATTTATAAAGCTTGTTCCATGGCATTTGAATTACCCATTTCTCATACATCCTTACAAAATCCAGCCTTGAAACACAAGAATAGTTATGATCTTCGGTAAATAATACTTTTTTTTCTACATTTGATTTATAATCGGATACAACATTAAATCCGCCCAGTAGCAAGTCACATCCATCAAATTTTGCACACATATTAACCATATCAAGCAAATAATTTTTACATGGATAATCATCGCTGTCAACAAAGCATATATATTTACCCTTTGCAGCATCAATACCACAGTTCCTTGCCGAAGACACGCCACCGTTTTCTTTGTGTATAACCTTTATTCGACTATCTTTTTTGTCATATTCATCACAAATTTTTCCGCTGTTGTCAGGCGAACCGTCATCAACAAGGATAAGCTCAAAATTTTTATATGTTTGATTTAAAATGCTGTCAATACAATAATGCAAAACATTTTCAACTTTGTAGACAGGCACTATGACGCTAACTACACACATAATCAAAATCCTATTCCACTGATTGCTCTAAATTTGCAACAGAAACCAAAATTGCACTTTGCTAAATAAAAATATTTTCTTGCACTTTTGTCTGCTAACTTAATTTCATCAAAAGATAAATTGTACATTTTTCTGTATTTTCTTATTAATTCTAACGCCTTTTTCTTATCTGATCCTGACATAAATTTCAGCACAGACTGACAGGCAAACATACATGAACCATACAAATCAATCTTTGCTTGCGTACTGAGTTCAGGAAAATTGTTCTCAATATATTTTTGCCGGTTAGCTTTGCCCTCAAGTGCATCTAACCTACGAATATTATAGCCAACGCCCATAATACTGCTGTTTCTCTGGAAATAATAATACATAGTTTTATTGAGCTTTGAAACCTTGTTTGCTCTGCCAAATACCTGATAAGTCCAGAATTCATCCTCATTCAGCTTACCGACAGCATACGGAATATCTTTGACAAGTTCTGTTTTGTAAAGCTTGTTCCAGACATGCTGATGAAAGGGATTTTCCGCAATCAACGCAGACATTGCGTCCTGAGCATCATATGTTTTTTCCAATAAATCATCGTTAAACTCATCAAAGTGGTTATCCTCATAGAATTTTACAACACTGCACTCAACAATATCGCTGTTTTCTTTGTTAATAACATCCAACAGACATTCAAAAAAGTCATCAGACACATAATCATCGCTGTCAATAAAGCTGATATACTCACCTGTTGCAACAGCCATTCCTGCATTTCTGGCATCGGAAAGTCCACCGTTTTTTTTACGAACAACCTTGATTCGGCTGTCTTTTTCGGCATAATCATCACACATCTGAGGACAACGGTCAGGTGAACCGTCATCAACAAGAATGATTTCAAGATTTTTATATGTCTGATTTACAATGCTGTCAACACATCTTGCAAGGTATTTTTCAACATTATAAATCGGTACTATTACACTTATCAGCGGGTTCATAACAAACTTCACCTATTCATACAATTTTTTCTGAAAATGCTTTGAATAAAATCTATACATTGGATCAAATAAAAAAGGCAAATAAGTAATTACATTTCCAAGAAATCTTGTTTTCTTGCTCAAAAGAGAGATTTTATTCTTCTTATTGACAATAATATGCCTAACTGTCTTCTTTTCATTAAAAAAGTTTTTTCTTATATCTTTATCAGCACACGCAACAGTTGAATAAACATTTATACATGTGCTCAAATAAGCAGCTTCACCTTTTTCTTTTAAGTTAACATCAATGCTGTCAAGAATTATTTTTTTTACTTTTATTGGATCAAATATTAAATTTTTATTCAACTTTTGTCTTGATGCGGAAGTCATACGAACAATATAGTGATACGGGCAAAAATCTTCAAAAACCGATTTTTTGGATTTTAAAAATAAATAATAATTCCACAATAAATCCTCATTGATTTTTATATTCAAGTCTACTTTATCAAAAAAATCGCTAAAAAGTGAAGATTTATAAAGCTTATTCCATAGCCCTGGCTCTACTATTGAACCGTCAAGTAAATCTTTTATACCCGTGTCTTTATCCTGTATTCTAATTTTATCGGTATTATGGAAATAATTTATTCTACCGTCAGAAAAGACCATCTGATAACCGCAATGTGATATGTCAGCATTATATTTTTGGGCATTATCAAACAATCTCTCATACATATCAGGTTCTATTACATCATCACCGTCAGTAAAACCTATCCAATCGCCCTTAGCCGCCAAAACACCTTTCATTCTCGCAACCGACACACCGCTGTTTTTGATATGTAAAATCTTGATTACACCTCTATGCAAATCGGCATAATCATCAATAATTTTAGCAGATGAATCAGTTGAACCGTCATTAACAACTATAATTTCAATGTTTTTATAAGTCTGAGATAAAATACTATCTAAGGTTCTTACAATATAATTCTCTAAATTATATACCGGAACAATTACACTTATTAAATCACTCATCATAAAGCACTCAACATTTCTTCAACAGCTTTTACTGTTTTTTCGGTACTGAAAGCTTTACCACGCTCTTTTGCTTTTGCGGCATAAGCTTCAAGCAAATCAGGCGTTGTCAGCATTTTCTTGATGCCCTCATAAAGTGCATCTTCATCATTTTCTGTTACGATACCGTACTCGTTGTTTTTACCTAATAATTCGTACGCACCACTACAATTTGTGCTAACAACAGGAGTTCCGACAATCAATGCTTCTGTAACAGCTGTACTGAAGCCCTCTCTTCTCGAAGAACAAACATACAAATCTGCCTTTCTAACATATTTATACGGATTATCTCTGTAACCTAAAAATGTAAAAGTATCGGTAAGATTATTTTCTGTCAAATACTTTTCGTATTTTTCTTTTTCTTCGCCTATTCCGAGAATATAAATATGATTTTTTATATTTTCTTCAATAAGCTTTTTATGTATCTTCATTAACCTGTCATAACCCTTTGAAGGTACAATTTTTGCTACTGAGATAATATTGATTATGTCCTTGCTAAAATTAACATCATCAACTTTCTCATCGGAAAGTTTTTTTATTTTTTCTGATTCATTTGTATTATACAGAACTTCAACAGATTTCTTAGTATCAAAAATTGATTCAAAATCATCTTTTACAGTGTCAGATACACAAACAGTCCTGTCAAACTTTGAATAGCAATCTAATGCTTCTTTATAGCTTCTAAAGCTCTTGGAAGCAAGCTCTTTTGTATGCTGTTCTATGTGAATCCAGCTGACAAGCTTAGTATTTGGATTAGTGCAACCGCTTACAATTCGTGCGGTAGGACCTTCAAGGTAAGAAACGATTATGTCATAGTTATCTCTGATAAAATACTTAAACAGTTTTTCAGGAGAAAAAAGTTTCATCACATATGTATTGCCACGAGGCATTCTCTTGAACCCGCCGATATATTTTACATCAGAGTTAAGATACTGTCGATTAACACCTACATCGAACAAAGTTTGAACTGTTACATCAAATTTTGTTTTATCCATATTATTGGCGAGATTAACCAAAACTTTTTCAGCCCCACCGTGTGCGAGATTAGGAATCAAATATAGTACCTTTTTCATTATCGCTCTAAACCTCTTATTCTACAGAGAAATTTATATATGCTAAAGTTGCATCTTTTTTTCTATGAATCACGCCCGGATTACCAACAACCACAGAATGATCAGGTACATCAAAATTAACAAAACTATTAGGTGCTATAAACACATCATCACCAATAGTAATTTTGCCTACAACTGTCGCATTGATTCCAATGAACACATGATTTCCTATTACCGGAACTCCTCTACGATTTCCTCTATTTTCCATACCTAATGTACATCCCTTTGAAAGATTAACATTATTACCAATTTTAACTCCTCCACCTACTGTTATGTTGTATGGATGTCCAAGGTATAAACCTTCCCCAATTTGTACATCGGGTGCAAATTCTATGCCATATTTTCGGCTATATCTATAAATTTTATATTTACGGTAAACGCTATGGTTTTGTGAATACTTTCTGTAATGATACATAAATCTGATATTATGTTGAAAAATAAATTTACATATATTAGACAAATTTACCTTCCACTCATTACCAGTCATACGGTAAAAATCTGTTTTAAATAATGCATTCATTTTTTTGTTTTCACCTCATTAATCTCCTACTTTCATAATAGAATCTAACTTGCTTCTTATATAAAGGTAAAACAAAAAGCCCATTGGACTCAAAAAAAATGTTAAGACTTTACAAGGTGACTCTTTGATATAATGTTTATTTTTTGCTATTATACTGTCGGCAACATAATGTACACAATCTACCAATAATCTTTTATTAGAATCAGGATATTGCATACATATCTTTCTCCAGAAGGCAAAGCTCTTTGGGCATTTCATGTACTGCTTATACATAGTGTGTGAATTACCGTCTTCCTGGTATTCTACATCGCACACTACTTCATTTAAAACAGCAAGTTTATACTTCTGATCTATCAACTTATATTTATATGCAAGTGCAAGATATTTTTCATTATCAAATACCGGATACTCAGGGACAGAATTAATAATATCAGTACGATAAATTAGTTTCTTATCCCCTGAACCACCTGACGCATAATAACCCGACAATGTGGTTTCTGTCATATCTTTAGGAAAACCTTTTCCTATAACCTTTCCCGTATTCATATTGGCGTCGAGTGCAATAATACCTGCATAACCCCTGCTTTTTACCTGATTCCATTTGTTTATAATTTTTTCAACAGCGTTCTCAGATAAAGCGTCATCAGAATCTATACAAGTATTGAGTTCGGTATGTATATTTCTATACGCAACATTGTGTGCGGTATGCATACCGCCGTTTTCTTTATATATGTACTGAATTTCGAAGCCGTTATCTTTTGACATCCAGTCTTTTACTAATTCAGCCGTATTATCAGTTGAACCGTCATCAACTATAAGCCACACGAAATCCTTGCATTTTTGGGAACACAAAGATTTATATGTACGACCTATTGTATGTGCCCTATTATAAGCAGGGGTAAACACTGTTAAAGTCTGCATAACTATTATTCCTCAACCGAATTTAAATAAAATTCTTCAAGTTTTACAACATTCTGTTTAACATCAAAACCTGATTTTTTTATATCATCAATCGTGTTTTTTCTAATCGTACTTTGTTTTTCTAAGACAACATCCGCCCACTCATCAATCGGCAAGTTCAAATCTAACGACTCAGCAAGGTCTGTAACTCTGCATTCAGACGGAACACTGTCAGAAATGATACACGGCAATCCTGCAGCCTGCGCTTCTATTATTGAAAGTGGCAATCCTTCATACAAAGACGGAAACAAAAAGACATCCATTGCCTGTAGTATTCTATTCACATCTCCCCTGTTTCCTAAAAAAAACACGGAATCCGATAAACCAAGATTATCAACTTTTTCTCTTATATTACTCTGTCCGTTACCTGTTCCTACAAGAAGCAGTTTGGAATTTCTGTTTTTATCATGTACACTCTTAAAAACATCAATCAAAAACGGATGATTTTTGGGTGGATTAAATCTTCCGACATGTCCGATTACAAAATCAGATTTACTGATTTTCAGTTCGTCACGCACTTGTTTTCTTATTTGACAGTCATACCGATATTCTTCAGCGTCAATTGCATTATTTAAGACAGTATATGCATTTCCGCCAAACATCCAATCTCCTGCCTCTTTACCGCAAGAAAAAAGATGCGTAGCGTACTTAGGAATTAAATGTTTTGAAAGAAGCTTAATCGGATACTTTAAATTTTTATCTTGACTTTTCGAATGCGAATGTGCAATTCTCACCTTAACGCCATGTTTTTGTGCAATTTTCAAAGGATATGCACTCATGCAATCCAAATGTGAATGCACAATGTTGTACTTATGATTATCAAAAAAGTCATCAAGCGCATCAAAATAAGCTTTAGAAAACGGATTCAGCATAGGCATATGATAAATATGTCCGCCTAAAGATAATATCTCATCATCATAATCAGCCTTTTCCTGACGATGTACAAGAAAATCAAATTGAATTTTAGCACGGTCTATGTTTCTGTAATAATTCATAATCATAGTTTCAAGACCGCCACGCCCCATGTATGTTACAATATGTAATATTCTTAAAACATTCAAATTATTAACCCCTAAATCAAATAATTAAAATCCACCAAAGTAATCGCTATGGTAATATGTCGGTCCTGTTAAATAATAATAGAGCAATAAAACTGCAACATATCCAAAATATACATATTTCCTATTATTTTCATTAAAACATATCCTTAACAAAACAGGAATCAAAATTAAATCGTACAATTCACTGTAAATCGGAAGCCTACCGATAAAGATACCGCTGGTAACCATACCTACAAGATAAATTGATGCCGTACATACTGACAAATTTACACACAAAGAAAGCACCGGCATTTTTTCATAATATTTGCTTAACTTTTTCCGATAAACAAAAGCCACAACGGGTGGAACAGCATAGAATAAAACTCTCAACGGATTAACGCCGTCGTCTTCTTTAAAATATGTACTTATATCATTTTCATAAGATGTGCCTTGAGCAAATTCATCAACCTTGCCAAAAAACGGCTCGGCAAAAACAGTAATCAATACCATTGCAAAAATAAAAAGCCAAACTAACTTGCTCCAAGGTTTTAACCTGGCAATAAAGTAAATCGGTATTAAGAAAATTGCCGTAGAATGGATAAATATCAAAATTGCTACCATAGTCAAGAATTTAAAAAACTTGCCGGTAATAATAAAATCACAGCACAAAAATGACACGGCAACACAAATAAACTGCCTCATTCCATTGAGCATATAACCCGAATAACACAGGAATGCCAAAAACAAAAATGAAGCCAAAAAGAAATCTGCATTCATGCAATATTTTCTCAATGATATCATTACACACACACCTGAGAAAATCGCAATTGAACTCAGCCAAAGCGTGTAATTATCTGAGATAAAACACTTAAAGAAAATGCTGTATGCATTAAAGAGAACTCCCTTGCCTTCGGAAGACCATGGATCCCAATTCAATTTTGAAAACTCTTCCGAAAAGTTTGTTGAATAGTTATTAAAAGCTGCAACATATGCGGTTGTATCGGCAACATAGTGCCTCATTGATGCCCAAAATATGAAATAACCGAAAACTAAAAAAGCATACGCCCACGGAACTCTTCTTTGTATTCCCTGTTGTAAATTATAATCGGTAAGCGCTATCTCTTCTTTATGAGTGATATCATACAAAATATATATTAAAAAAATCCAAAGTATCATGGACCAGTAAATTATCATTAAATCACACCTGAAAAATCTATATTAATTACAAGTCTAAAGCCTTTATTGTATCGTTTACAACGATTTTTTTATCAAATTCGTCCACCATTTTTTGTCGGGCGTATTTACCCATAACTTCTCGTTTTGAAATATCTGTTTCAAGAAAAGCTTTCATTTTTTCATAAAGGCTGTCAACGCTTTTAGGTTCACAAAGCCAACCTGTATATTCATTTTCCACCGACTCTCTGCAGCCTGGAATATCGGTGGTAATGACAGGTCTGCCTGTTGCCGAAGCTTCGAGATTTACATTACTCATACCCTCGTGATAGCTTGGCATTACAACACAATCGGCGGTCGCATAGTAAGGTCTTGGTTCTTCCTGAAATCCATGGAATTTTACAACGCCCTTACTTTCAAGTAACTCAACTCTTTCCTTGTATTCATCTTCAAAAAAGCCTACAAGGTCAAGTACAAATTTATAGCCGTCATCGTGAAGCTTCTCAGCCGCAGAAAACAATTCATCCATACCCTTTTCCTTCATGATTCTGCCAAGATACAAAAAATGCGGCGGATCACTTTTCGGGTAAGGCTTGTACTCATAAATTTCAAGATTGATTCCTGCGCCGTTCAAAATAGTTTCTTTCTCGGCAGAAATAATCTTTCTGTCAACAAATTCATCTGCATTAACCTGATTTTCAAAAAATACCGTTTTTACATTTTTAAAAGCGGTTTTATAAAGAACTGTCGCAAACTGAGCAAGTCCGGGCTTTTGAAATGCCGTTCCTAATCCCTGAACATTTGCATAAAACGGAATATTTAACTTTTCACACATCAATCCACCGTAAACATTTGGTTTGATAGAGTATGTAATTACCAAATCAGGGTTTTCTTCCTGTAATATTTTTTTATAAAATTTCATAAGTGAAAAATCGTGAATCGGATTAACCCCTCTGCGCTCCATCTTAGTTTCAATACAGCGCAGTCCCATATTTATGAAATCCTCATGATGTCCTACAAAAGGCATACTCAGTACGACCTCATAGTTTTTCATAAGTTCTTCAATCAATTCTTTTCTGAAACGATACAGCATGTAAGAATGATTGGTAAGAATCATAACTTTTTTACGATTATTCTTCATCAGCAATTGCTCCTGTTCCGCCCTCAACTACACCATCATGCTTAAACACGCTTACAACTGTCATAAAAAGGCATTTTACATCAAAAACAAAACTGACATTGTCACAATAAACCTTATCCATCTGAACTTTTTCAGGGATAGGAAGCTCATCTCTGCCGTTAATCTGCGCCCAACCCGTCAAGCCGGGTTTTAAATCATTTATACCATACTCATCTCTTTCAGAAATCAAATCATCCTGATTCCAAAGTGCAGGTCTTGGACCGATAACCGACATATCGCCCTTAAAAATATTAAAAATCTGAGGCAATTCGTCAAGACTTGTCTTTCTTAAAAACGCACCCACCTTAGTTATATACTGTTCAGGATTTTTAAGAAGATGTGTAGGACAATCCTTGGGAGTATCAATTCTCATTGTACGGAATTTCAGAATATTGAAATATTTTTTGTTTTTTCCTATTCTTTTCTGCCTAAAAAAAACAGGACCTTCGCTCGTGCATTTTATTATGGCACATATCGGAAGGTAAAGTACTGACAGACACACTATCGCTGCAAGTGAACAGATAATATCAAGCATTCTTTTCACAATTCTGTTATAAAACGACATTTTTCTGTCTTTCATATTTAATACTCCTCAACCCAAAACTAACTTACGCAATACATCTATAGAATTATACCACAGAAAGCATCAATAAGCAATAAAAAAGGAGAATATGGAAAAAAGCAATTAAAAAAAGTGTTTTTTAACAAATATAGAAATAATTACGCAAGGGTTTGTTGTAATTATGATTTAATTTTGCTAATGCAGTAAACAATTCTAATCGTTTTTATTGATTTGTGCAATTTTCTTATGAGATATAATGACTCTGCCGCAAAGCAAGCACAAATTTTAATGTCAGAATGCACACTTTCAAAGGAAACACAAGACCTTTTATACAGATATTTTGCGGCTGCGGCAAATCTTTACGGAGTTATCGAAATCGGCAAACTTCTTAAAATTTACAACAGTCAAAATGAGCCTCTGAGCAAAGAAAATTTTCTGTCATTTGTTGAAAATATGAATTTTAAGGTCAAGCATTTTTGACGAAATTTCTTTTGTACCCGAACGGAACCCATCGGTATCAATTTTTGTATCAAATCTCAAAATACCGTCAACCGCCATTTTTTCATATCCTTTCAGTTTTTCGGGTGTCTCCCGTAGTTTAATGTCTTCGGACAATAAAAAAGCACTCTGATTTCTCAAAGTACAGATTTGATGCGTTAAGTTTTTTCGGCTCTATAATAAAAGTTGGGGTAGAAAAAGAGCCTACAAATAAAAAGCAAAAAAAGTAGAGCATATTTTACCAAAATCCGTTAAAATAGAATTGCTTAAAAACCTGAAACGGAGGAAAAATATGCTCTACAGATATTTTACAGAAAAACTCTTAGGATTGCAAGATCGGATAGCAAGACATTTTAATTGAAAACATCAAGAAAATTGATATCGTTCAAACTGTCTGCTCAAAGAAGGTGAAGCGACACGCTGCTTACATACTTTCGGGGCAGGAGATGTTGAACATTGTAAGAACATTCTTAATAACGGCTCTTACACAGTTGCAAAGTGCAAGTCTTGCCTGCATAAGACCTTCTTCTTCGCCCTTAACACGGCAAGCGTTGTAGAATTTGTGGAAAAGTGTTGCAAGCTGTGTTACATAGCGTGTAACCTTGGTCGGATCGTAATCCTTTGCCGCACTGATGATTTCGTTGGTGTATGACGCAAGATGATTGATGAGCTCCTTTTCTTCGGGAGCTGTGAGGAGCGCAAGCTCTGCGTCTGTACATTCTCTCGGAGAAATGCCCTCTTTTGCAAGTGACTTGAAGATACTGCAAATTCTTGCGTGTGCGTATTGAACATAATAAACAGGGTTCTGATTGTCCTGACTTACTGCAAGGTCAAGGTCAAAGTCCATCTGTGTGTTAGCCTCTTTGGTGTTAAAGAGGAACCTTGCGCTGTCAACAGGCACTTCGTCAAGCAAATCGCCAAGCTGAATAGCCTTGCCGGTACGCTTGCTCATTTTTACAAGCTCGCCGTCCTTAACAAGCTTTACAAGCTGCATAAGAACAACATTGAGCTTGTCACCGTCATAGCCTATGGCGTCCATTGCGCCTTTCATTCTCATAACATGACCGTGATGGTCTGCACCCCAAACATCAATAAGAGTTGTGAATCCACGGTCAAATTTGTTCTTGTGATATGCGATGTCGGCTGTAAAATATGTCGGGTTGCCGTTCTGACGAATGAGAACATCGTCCTTTAATTCAAGGTTATCAATGTATTCCTGTGACTTGCCCTCTTTGAGAAGTTTCTGTGTGAGCACCTCTTTGTTCTTGTACCAAACAGCACCCTCTTTTTCGTAGGTAAGTCCTTTTTTCGTGAGAAGGTCAACAACAGCCTTAACAGCACCGCTCTTGTGAAGCTCGCTTTCAAAGAACCATTTGTCATAGAAAATCTTGTATTTTTCCATATCAGCCTGCATCTTCTCGATGTTCTTAGGAAGTGCATAGTCAACAAGAGCCTTTTTGCGTTCTTCTGCGCTTACATTAACAAGGCTGTCGCCGTTCAGGTCTGCATATTCTTTTGCAAGGTCTTTGATGTCCTCGCCCTGATAGCCGTCCTCGGGAAACTCTATTTCATCGCCCTTGAAAATCTGAAGATATCTTGCTTCAAGTGAACAGCCGAACTTTTCAATCTGATTGCCGGCGTCGTTTACATAAAATTCACGCCATGCGTTGTAGCCTGCTTTGTCAAGAACAGCGGCAAGACAGTCGCCGAGAGCACCGCCTCTTGCGTTGCCCATGTGCATAGGACCTGTCGGGTTGGCGGATACGAACTCAACCATAACCTTTTCATCTCTGCCGTATTCACTTCTGCCGTATGCTTCGGGATTGGCAAGGATTTCTCTGATTACAGCCGAATAAAATTCAGTGCCGAGGAAGAAGTTGATGAATCCCGGACCTGCTGTTTCAAAGCGGTCAAACATTGTACCCTCAAGGTCAAGGTTTGATGTGATAGCCTGTGCAATTTTGAAAGGCGGCATACGGAATGCCTTTGCGCCTGCCATTGCCGCGTTGGTTGCAAAGTCACCGTGACTTCTGTCGGCAGGTGTTTCAATGATGAACGGAGCGGTTTCTGCCTGCGGAAGCTCTCCGTTTGCAATCGCCTTTTCAATAGCGTTTTCAATTGCCTTTTTAAGCTGTTGTACAGCAAGTGCGTATGTATCCATATCAATCTACCTCATTTTCAAACTTTTCTTTTTCTTCAACCGTAATTTTAAACTTGTTTTCGCTCACAAGGTCATTGTTGAAATCAAGCGTGTAGCTGACCTCAAGCGTACCGCCTTTTTTTGAAAGAGAGTTGTTCATTGTTTTTGTGAAAACTCCTATCATAAGGTCGCCTGCAGGCGTCTGATACAGGCATTGATGCCTTTTGCCTTTTTCAAGCATAAGCTGTGAGCGCATAGCCCCCTTGCGTGTGATTGTAACCACATCGCCCTGAACCTTGATGAGATTGTCATAAAAGCTCTGCGGCGCGTCCTCGTCATATTCCTTATAGCCTATGTAACAATGATCTTTTTTCATCAGAAAATTTCCCTCTGTGAGAACCTCAATTCTGTCGCTGTCATCGTCAAGAATCTGTTCCCCCAGAATGGAAATCATATATTTACCTTTATTCTTTTCCTTATCTCCCATAGCTTTCCTCATCAATACTGTTCAATATCAATCTGTGTAACAGTATGCTCCATATCTCTTCCCAAAAACAGACCTGCAACGCTTTTAAATCCGTCAGGAGTGTCGCTGACATAAAATTCAGGCGTATAATGTTCACCGCTTGTATTGAGCAGTTTATTTTCTCTGAGAATTTTTGCACAATATATTGCAGTTTCGTATCCGGAGTCAACAAGCGTAACTCCGTCACCCATAAAGTCGGCAATTGCGTCACGCAAAAGCGGATAGTGAGTACAGCCGAGAATAAGGGTGTCAACGCCTGTTTCCTTGAGTTCGGAAAGATATCTTCTGATGACAAGCCTTACAATCTGGTCGTCACGACAGATGAAGCCGTTTTCAACAAGCGGAACAAAAAGCGGACAAGCCTGCTCATAAACCTTGTATTTTGGGTTTAGCTTTTCAAGGCGGAGCTTGTAGCTGTGGCTCGAAATTGTTGCGGCAGTGCCGATAATTCCTATTTTACCGTTCTTTGTTTTTTGGTCGGCAATGAATGCGGTTGGATTTACAACGCCTGTGTAGGGAACAGGGAGCCTTTCTTCAAGCATATCGCCTGCAACAGAGCTTACCGTGCCGCAGGCTGCAACGATTGTCTTAACATTGTGTTTCAACAAAAAGCTTGCGTCCTGAAAGGCATACTTTGAAATTGTTTCACGGCTTCTGTTGCCGTATGGCACTCTTCCCGTATCTCCAAAGTATATTATTTTCTCGTTTGGCAGCACATGTAAAAACTCTTTCACAGCGCTGAGTCCGCCTAATCCGGAGTCGAAAACTCCGATAGCATCTTGACAAGACATAATAAAACCTTCTTTTACATTAGTATACAGCTTAAATAATAACACAATAATGTGCGTCTTGCAAGTCAAAACCTTTGACAAATCTGTTATTTGATTGTATAATGAATTTTAACAGACTAATCCGAGAGGAAGATTAAGTTGGAATTTAAAAAAGCGTTTGATTACATCGTTGGCAAGGTGGAAGAAGAACTGGTAAAGCAGGGTTATACAAAGCAGAAGGTAGTTGCCGAAAATGACAACGAGCTTGTATCTCTGTTTATAAGCACAACTCTTGCCTATTCGGTAGTATATTATAAAGATAAAGAACAGATGGTGCTTCGTTCATGTACAATGACAGATGAAGGACCTGATAATGAATGGAAAACACTTGCAACATGGCTCTATGATGAAACAGTAGGCACACAGAAGGATGCAGACAGCATTGCAAACGATTTTGTTGAGGCGGTGTCGGGTACACTTGCAATCAAAAGAGCAAAGCAGGTTAAGCAGAAAAAGAAAAAAGACGATGACGGCAATGCAGACCCAAAGTTTCTTGCAAAGCGTTTTGTAACATATTTTCCGGAGCTTCGTGAGGAAATTAAGAATGAAGAGGATTGCTATTTCCCGTTCAGGGGAGCAACATTTGCAAAAGAGCATATTGCTCCAAAGCTTCCGACATATATAAAGCGTGCAAATAAGAATGAGATGGAAAAGTTTGCAGGCGTGTTCAATCTTCAGTATAACAACGGCGATGTTGACACACGGGCGATTATTACAATTGTTCTTCTCAATTCACTTGATGATGACGATTACAACGCTCTTTATGACCATTTCAGCGATGACCTTAAGGTTGCCGCAACAAATGCAAGAGCCTTTAAGGGCAAGACAGTAAAGCCTGAAAAGGTTAAAAAGATTAAGACCAAAGCAAACACATTGTCCGACAAATGATTTATCTGTGATTACCGTAAGTTCCGTCAAATAAGGCGGAATTTACGGAATGCTGCAATAAATGCGTAATTTTGCAGAAAAATTCAAAAAAGGCTTGACTAAAGCCTTGATATATGGTAGAATATCCTTACCTCTGAAAGGGGCTTATTTTTTTGTGCCCTATTGAGGGAGGCTAAAATATTCCGAAAAAACCGGGAGGTGCCGTTATGAGAGTAAAAATCACATTGGCCTGCACAGAGTGCAAACAGCGTAATTACAACACAATGAAGAACAAGAAAAACAGTCCTGACAGACTTGAAATGAACAAGTACTGCCGTTTCTGTAAGAAACACACTCTTCACAAGGAAACAAAATAATGGAGGTACAAAATGGCTGAGAAAAAGTCTGAAACCGCAAAGGCAACTGCTAAGAAGCCTGCTAAGAAGCCTAATGTTTTTAAAAGGCTTGCAAAGTACCTCGGCTCCTGTAAGGGTGAAATCAAAAAGATCACATGGCCGACTCCAAAGCAGACAACAAAGAACTTCGGTATTGTTATCGCTATGGTAGCCATCGTAGGCGTATTTATATTTGCTCTTGATCAGGGCTTGTACGCACTCGTGGGTCTTTTTATGAACACAACCGCCTGATTCCTACCTGACATTACTTGATTTACGAAAGGGAGAAAGCTGTTATGGCAGAATCAGAAGCAAAATGGTATGTTGTTCATACTTATTCAGGTTACGAAAACAAGGTCGCAACAGATCTTAAGACCACAGCCGAAAACAGAAATCTTCAGGATATGATTATTGATGTCAAGGTTCCTGTTGAGATTGTAACCGAAACAGTCGGTGACAAAACCAAAGAGGTTGAAAACAAGCTGTTTCCCGGCTATGTTTTTGTTAAGATGGTCTATACTGATGAAACCTGGTATGTTGTTCGCAACATCAGAGGTTGCACAGGATTTGTCGGACCGGGTTCAAAGCCTGTTCCGCTCACAGACGCGGAGGTTTACAGAATGGGTGTTGAAACACGAAGCGTTAAGCTTAACTATTCTGTCGGCGATTCAGTTCGCATTATAGACGGTCCGCTTGAGGATTTTGTCGGTGTCGTTGAAGAAATTGACGCCGATAAAGATTATGTCCGCGTAGTTGTTTCTATGTTCGGACGCGAAACGCCGGTTGAACTTGAGCTTGCTCAGGCTGAACCGATAGAAGATTAATCAAATAATAATCAGCCGATTGGCTTTTTATTGGGAGTGTAACGCTCCCTGTGGGAGGGACCCTACACAGTGGCGTCCCGCAATTTACCACGAATTTTGGAGGTGCAAACACAATGGCTCAGAAGGTTGTAGGCTTAATTAAGCTGCAGATTCCCGCCGGAAAGGCTACTCCGGCACCACCTGTTGGTCCGGCTCTCGGTCAGCACGGTGTAAACATTGTTGCGTTCACAAAGGATTTTAATGAGCGTACAAAGAATGATATCGGTCTTATCATTCCGGTAGTAATTACTGTATATGCAGACCGTTCATTCACTTTCATTACAAAGACTCCGCCTGCTGCGGTTCTTCTTAAGAAGGCTTGCGGTATCGACAGCGGTTCAGGCGTACCTAATAAGACAAAGGTAGCTCAGATCACTCGTGAGCAGATCACAAAGATTGCAGAGCAGAAGATGCCTGACCTCAACGCAGGTTCACTTGATGCTGCTATCAGCATGATTTCCGGTACAGCAAGAAGCATGGGTATTACAGTAGTTGACTAATTATTTCCGGGTGGGAGGATAATTCCGATTGACCACCTAACAATGGAGGAAGACTGATGAAACACGGTAAGAAATATGTTGACGCTGCTAAGCTCGTTGACAGAACTAAATTATATGATACAAACGAGGCACTTGACACAGTTATCAAGACTGCAGTTGCTAAGTTTGACGAAACAGTTGAGCTTCATGTAAAGCTCGGCGTTGACAGCCGTCATGCTGACCAGCAGGTTAGAGGTGCGGTTGTTCTTCCTAACGGTACAGGTAAAAAGGTTAGAGTTCTTGCAATTTGTAAGGGCGCTAACGAAGAGCTTGCCAAGGAAGCAGGTGCTGACTTTGTCGGTGCTGAGGATATGACTCAGAAGATTCAGCAGGAGAACTGGATGGACTTTGATGTTCTTATTACAACTCCCGATTGCATGGGTCTTGTAGGTCGTCTCGGTAGAATCCTCGGTCCCCGCGGTCTTATGCCTAACCCAAAGGCAGGTACTGTAACTCCTGACATTGCTAAGGCTGTTAAAGAAGCTAAGGCAGGTAAGATTGAGTACCGTCTTGACAAAACAAACATCATTCACTGCCCAATCGGTAAGGCAAGCTTCGGTGCCGAGAAGCTCGGTGAAAACCTTGACACTCTCATGGGCGCTATCGTAAAGGCTAAGCCTGCTGCTTCAAAGGGTCAGTATATCCGCTCAGTTGCCATTACTTCAACAATGGGTCCGAGCGTTCGCATCAACCCTGCAAAGTTTGGTGCTTAATTAAAGATATTTACACGGTAGTGTGAATATATAAATTCGCTGTTCTAAAGACAGCAGGTGCGTAAGCGTAAAGGATTATCCTGCCTGCCGAGGAAGATGCAAATTATACTTTTGTATTTTTGCAGCCGTCCGAGGTAAAACGGACGGCTGTTTTTTATGAACTGCGTTACAAATATTTTGGAGGTGAATTTATCTTGCCAAGTCAAAGTGTTTTAGAGCAGAAGAAAGCAATTGTTGCAGAGCTTTCAGAAAGACTCAAAAGCTCAATTACAGGTGTGGTTGTAAGCTACGAGGGTATCAACACAGAGGATGATACAAAGCTCAGAAAAGAGCTTCGTGAGAACGACGTTAAGTACACTGTAGTAAAGAACACACTTCTTTCCCGTGCTTGTGAGGAAGCAGGTCTTGAAGACATTAAGCCTGTTCTCGAGGGTACAACAGCTATTGCTACAAGTGACAGCGAGTACGCTGCTGCTGCAAGAATCCTTTGCAACTATGCTAAGGATCACGACAACTTTAAGGTTAAGTCAGCTTATCTTGACGGCGCTGTAATTGATATGGACACAATCGTTGCCCTTTCAAAGCTCCCGACAAGAGAAGTACTTCTCGCAAATGTTCTTGGTGCATTCCAGGCACCTATCGCATCCTTTGCGCGTGCCGTACAGGCTATCGTTGACAAGGGCGGCGTTGAAGCTTGTGCTGCTGAGGCAGCAGAAGAGGCTCCTGCAGAGGCAGAAGCTCCCGCAGCAGAATAATCGGCTGCAATCAATTAAAATTTTACTAATTATCATATTGGAGGTAAATTACAATGGCATCAGAGAAAATTACTGCTATTATTGAAGAATTAAAAGGCCTCACAGTTCTTGAGCTTTCAGAGCTCGTTCACGCTGTAGAGGATGAGTTTGGTGTATCAGCTGCTGCTGCAGTTGCAGTTGCTGGTCCTGCTGCTGACGGTGGCGCTGCTGCTGCTGAGCAGACAGAGTTCGATGTAGTTCTTAAGGCTGCAGGCGGCAACAAGATTGCTGTTATCAAGGCTGTTCGTGAAATAACAGGTCTTGGTCTTAAGGAAGCAAAGGCACTCGTTGACGGTGCTCCTAAGGCTCTCAAGGAAGGCGTTTCTAAGGAAGACGCTGAAGCTATGAAGGCTAAGCTCGAAGAGGCCGGCGCTGAAGTAGAACTTAAGTAATTTTACTTATAGCTTGCATTTTAAGTCCGACAGATTTCTGTCGGACTTTTTTGCGTTTATTGTTAAAATTTGTCATTTTTGATTTAGCATAAATTTGATTTTTCACCTTACAATAAATGAGTATGGACAATATAGTCACAATGTCTGTTTTAACTGCTTTTGATTGCTGTTTTGCTTGACGAGCCGATTCTTTTGTGATAAACTATTAACGAACATAGGGTGTTGGATATTAACGCTGACAAGGGGTATTTGTCGCAATTCCACTATCTATGTGAATTCAGAAAACATAGAAAGGTTGATACTGAAATGGCAAAGATTGATTTAACAAAGTACGGTATTACAGGTACCACCGAAATCGTTCACAATCCTTCTTATGAAGAGCTTTTCAAAGAAGAAACAAGACCCGAACTCGAGGGTTATGAAGTTGGTCAGGAAACTGAGCTTGGCGCAGTTAATGTTAAGACCGGCGTTTACACAGGTCGTTCACCTAAGGACAAGTTCATCGTTATGGACGAGAACTCAAAGGACACTGTTTGGTGGACTTCTGACGAGTACAAGAACGATAACCATCCTGCATCAGAGGAAACTTGGAAGGCAGTTAAGGAAATCGCAAAGAAAGAGCTTTCTAACAAGAAGCTTTATGTTGTAGATGCTTTCTGCGGTGCTAACAAGGACACAAGAATGGCTGTTCGTTTCATCGTTGAGGTTGCTTGGCAGGCTCACTTTGTAACAAATATGTTCATCACTCCTTCAGCTGAAGAGCTTGAAAACTTTGAGCCTGATTTCGTTGTTTACAACGCATCAAAGGCTAAGGTCGAAAACTACAAGGAGCTCGGTCTTAACTCAGAAACAGCTGTTGTATTCAACATCACAAGCCGTGAGCAGGTTATCATCAACACATGGTACGGCGGTGAGATGAAGAAGGGTATGTTCTCAATGATGAACTACTACCTCCCGCTCAAGGGCATCGCATCAATGCACTGCTCAGCCAACACAGATAAGAACGGCGAGAACACAGCTATCTTCTTCGGTCTTTCAGGTACAGGTAAGACTACACTTTCAACAGATCCTAAGAGACTCCTCATCGGTGATGACGAGCACGGCTGGGATGACAACGGCGTATTCAACTTTGAAGGCGGCTGCTATGCTAAGGTTATCAACCTTGACAAAGAGTCAGAGCCTGACATCTACAACGCTATCAGAAGAGACGCTCTTCTTGAAAATGTTACTGTTGACAAGGAAGGCAAGATTGACTTTAACGACAAGACTGTAACAGAGAACACTCGTGTATCATATCCGATTGATCACATCGACAACATTGTTCGCCCTGTTTCTTCAGCTCCTGCTGCAAAGAATGTAATCTTCCTTTCAGCTGATGCTTTCGGTGTACTTCCGCCTGTTTCAATCCTCACACCTGAGCAGACAAAGTACTACTTCCTCTCAGGCTTCACAGCTAAGCTTGCAGGTACAGAGCGTGGCATCACAGAGCCAACTCCAACATTCTCAGCTTGCTTCGGTCAGGCATTCCTCGAGCTTCATCCTACAAAGTATGCTGAAGAGCTCGTTAAGAAGATGGAAATGAGCGGTGCTAAGGCATACCTCGTAAACACAGGTTGGAACGGCTCAGGCAAGCGTATCTCTATTAAGGATACTCGTGGTATCATCGACGCTATCCTCGACGGTTCTATCACAAAGGCTCCTACAAAGACAATTCCACACTTCAATTTTGAAGTTCCTACAGAACTCCCCGGCGTTGATTCAGGCATCCTTGATCCTCGTGACACATATGCAAATGTTGCTGATTGGGAAGAGAAAGCTAAGGATCTTGCAAGCCGTTTTGTTAAGAACTTTGCTAAGTACGAAGGCAACGAAGCCGGTAAGGCTCTCGTTGAAGCAGGTCCTAAGGCTTAATTTGCCCGACTTTGCTTAACGCATCATAATTGGTGCAACCTTTATCTAAATAAAAATTTCACCCGAAAGGTTTTTGAAAAAATTCCTTTCGGGTGTTTTTTATTGAGATTATACTTACAAAAATGCGGACATTTCTTTTATGTTTTCTTCTTCGGTTTCTAACATTCTTTTGGCGAGGAGGCTGACATGGGGATCATTGCCGTTGTATTCTCGGATTTTGCGTGACATTTTATTCACTCCCATTGTGTTGCCTTTTATCATCATTTCGGCAATATGCGAAGATGACGAGTCACGCTTTAAATCCCTTTGTGCGGCATAGCGTGTCATTGTTTTTGTCATATTACTCACTCTGTGTGGCTTTGCACCACGATTTTGCAACATTTTATTTGCACAATGATACAGCTTTCCGTATTTAATAAGATGTTCGCACAAAACACCGTCAACCTTGCTGTCTTTCAAACTTTTTCTCACGCTCGTAATTCCCTGACAGCCCATTTCGGCATTCTGCAAAACGCAGTTGAGCATTTCAATATCGTTAGTCATAACAAATCACCTCTGTAGATATTATTTACGGGAATTTTTGTGTTTATGCAACCGTAAAAAATTAGGTTGCAACACAGCCGTTTTTATGGTTTAATATCTATTAGATAATTAAAAAATAGGTGATTTTATGGCTGACGCAAAGTTACATACAATAAAACTTCCGTATCCCGACAAGGGCGACAGAACCGTCTGGGTTTATGTTCCGTCACATTCCGACGGTGAAAAACTTTCCGTAGTCTATATGACAGACGGACAGAATCTTTTTGACGATAATTCAACTCCGCACGGTTCGTGGGAGGTTGTAAAAGCTGTTGAAAATGAGCAGAAGAACGGTGTCGGCAACGCTGTAATCGTAGGTATTGACAACGGTAATGCTTGGCGTGACAGCGAACTTACTCCGAAATCAATCGGTGAGGTTCAGCACCTTGAAATGCTCTGCGAGGATTTCAAACCCGAGGGCGAAATCTTTGACAATTTTCTTATGAATACCGTCATTCCGTATGTTGAAAATAACTTCCCCGTATGTACCGACAGACAGAATGTTGCCGTCTGCGGAAGCTCATCGGGCGGACTTATGTCATTCTTTTCGGCTTTTGAACACCCGGAAAAATTCGGCTATGCAGGTGTGTTTTCTCCTGCATTTCTCTGTTACACAAGAGAGGATTGGGCGAAATATCTTTCGACAAAAATTGTTGAAAATATGCCGTACCTCTACATCTATACGGGTAACGGTGACGAGCTTGAAGAGATAATTTTTGAAAGCACCGAAATGCTCTACGAACTTTTGGAAGAAAGCTTCTATCCATATGACAGAATGAACGAGGTCATTCTTTTTGAAAACGCACACAATGAAAAATCGTGGCGAGAAATTTTCCCCGATTTCCTCCACACATTTTTGAGCAGACTTTGATGATAAATATCTGTCGGTATTAAAAATTTGGCAAAACAAAAGGACAGCCTTTAAGACTGTCCCAAAAATGTGATTTGGTTTAAATCGAAATTATGCGATGATTTCGCCGTCAACCGTACCGCCAAGACCTGCGGCATTTGATTCGTCTGTGTCAATGTGCATTGCAGGAGCGTAGTTTGCGTTTACTCTGATTACAACATCACCGAATGTTGTTGCTCTGCCTGTATTTTCGCCGACCTTAACCGAAACGAGCTGTTTGTCTTTAAGACCAAACTCCTCGGCAGTTTTCGGATCAAGGTGAATGTGTCTTTTAGCGGCAATTACACCGCATTCGATTTCAACTTCGCCCTCGGGACCGACAAGCTTGCAGCCTGGTGTGCCTGCAATATCGCCTGATTCTCTGACAGGAGCGGCAATGCCGAGCTTACGAGCGTCTGTAAGAGAGATTTCAACCTGATCTGCACTTCTTTCGGGACCGAGAATTGACATTTTCATTTCACTTTTCGGACCTACAACAGTTACCTTTTCAACACAGGCAAACTGTCCGGGCTGTGAAAGATTCTTTTTGTTTGTAAGAGTAGCGCCCTTGCCAAAGAGAGCCTCAAGAGTTTCTTTGGTAACATGAACATGATGCGCTGATGTTTCAACCATTACTTTCATTTTGTGTACCACCATTCAATTAGAATTTGCCGTACGGCTTCGTGTTTATTTTACTACTTTATTCTTGGAATTTCAACATTTTTGATAAATTTAAATCTTTATTTTGGGAGAGAAAATTATGTATAATACCTGGGAAGAATTAAGATCGGCTTGTGAAAACTGTCACAGGTGTGAACTCTGCGAAACTCGCACAAATGTTGTTGTGGGCGTCGGCAACGAAAATGCAGAGGTTATGTTCATCGGTGAAGGTCCGGGAGAAAACGAGGATCTTCAAGGCGAACCGTTTGTCGGCAGAGCAGGCAAACTGCTTGACAAAATGCTTGCGGCTGTTGACCTTGACAGAAACAAGAATATTTACATTGCCAATATGGTAAAGTGCCGTCCGCCGAAAAACCGTGATCCAAAGCCCGAAGAACAGGAAATGTGCATTGAGTGGCTCAGAACACAGGTGAGAATGATCAAGCCGAAAATTATTGTCTGTCTTGGCAGAATTGCGGCGGCAAGGCTTATTAAATCGGATATCAAAATCACAAAGGAACACGGTCAGTGGATTGAGAAAAACGGTGTGCTTATGATGGCAATGCTTCATCCTGCGGCAATTTTGCGTGATCCGCGCAGAAAGCCCGACGCTTTTGACGATTTCTTAAAGCTCCGTGACAAAATCAACGAGGTCTGTGACCGTACTTATGAATAATTTTTTGCAGCGGAGGTTTAGTGTGGCCTCTGCTGTTTTTATATGTATAATTTCAAAATATTGTACATACAGATGACGAATACGGTAAGATTTCTGTTGATATTGCGGTGTTAATTTGGTATAATTAGTATGCAAAGCACAGTGATTTTTTCTGTAAGAAACATATGAAAAGGGTGATTTTATGAGCCTTGTAGAATTTAATAATGTTTACAAAAGATACAAAATGGGTGAGGTTGTTATCAATGCGGTTGACGGCATTTCGTTCAAGGTTGAGGAGGGCGAGTTTGCAATTGTAGTCGGTGCGTCCGGTGCAGGCAAAACAACCGTTCTGAATATTCTCGGCGGAATGGACAGCTGTTCCGAGGGTGAAATCATTGTCGGCGGAAAGGATATAAGCAAATTTAAGGACAAACAGCTTATTGAGTACAGACGGCACGACATAGGCTTTGTGTTCCAGTTTTACAACCTTGTTCATAACCTTACGGCAAAGGAAAATGTTGAGCTTGCCGCTCAGATTTGCAGTAATCCTCTTGACAGCGAAACTGCTCTTGACAGTGTGGGCTTGCTTGAAAGGGCAAACAACTTCCCCGCACAGCTTTCGGGCGGTGAACAGCAGAGAGTTTCAATCGCAAGAGCGCTCGCCAAAAGACCGAAGCTTTTGCTTTGTGACGAACCGACAGGTGCGCTTGACTACAACACAGGCAGACAGATTCTGAAATTGTTGCAGGAAACCTGCCGTAAAGACAAAATGACCGTTGTTCTCATCACTCACAACGGAGCAATAACACCGATGGCGGATCACATTATAAGAATGAAAAGCGGAAAAATTGTTGAAGATATTTACAATGAAAATCCGAAAAATGTTGAAGAAATTGAGTGGTAAAAAATGAAAAGGAGGTGTCACAATGACTAAATCCTTGATAAAAAACACATTCAGAGAAATTAAAAATACAAAAGCAAGATTCATCTCAATTATGGCGATTATCGCCCTCGGAGTGGGATTTTTTGCCGGAATAAAGGCAACTGTTCCGTCAATGTACAATCTTGCAAGAACCTACACGGACGAGCAGGAGCTTATGGATTACCGCCTTGTGTCAACGGTCGGATTTGATGAGGACGACATAAAGGCGGTAAAAAATACGGACGGAGTAACCTCTGTTATGCCGTCATATTTCTGCGATGTTCAGACCGATGCCGACAGCGGCGGCAGGACTATGAGAGTCATTGCACTTCCCGAAAAATACGGTGATAATTCCGTTCAGAACAAGCTTGTTTTGACGGAAGGCAGACTTCCCGAAAAATCGGGTGAAATTGCAGCCGATTCAACCTCGTTCACGGCAGAGGGTTATAAAATCGGTGACAAAATCAGATTTGCAAAACAGACGGGCGATACAGATACTTCAACCGAACTTAAAACCCTTGAATACACGGTGGTCGGTCTTGTGCAGTCACCTCTTTACATAGCATATCAGCGAGGAACTACGACGGTCGGCAACGGAAAAATCTCGGATTATTTCTACATTTGCCCCGAAGATTTCGCCTTTGAACGCTACACGGAGCTTTATGTGAAAACCGATATTTCGGATAAATTCTTGGCATACACGGACGATTATGATAATGCCATAGAGGATAAAGCCGCCGACTTTGAAAAGGTGGGAGAGAACAGGAGCAACAGCTTTACGGTTGAGGTTATCGACAAGGCTAAGAGCGACCTTGCAGATGCAAAACAGGAGTATTCGAACAATAAAGAAAAAACCGAAAAGAAGCTTGCCGATGCAAAGACGGCGATTGATGACGGCAAAAAAGAACTGAAAACCAAGACCGATGACGCACAGAAAAAACTTGATTCGGCAAAGCAGCAGATTGAGGACGGCAGGACACAGCTTGAAAATTCACGCAACGAATATAACACAAAAATTGCCGATGCACAGGCTCAGATTGCCGAAAAGGAAAGTCAGCTTAATTCTGCCGAAAAGCAATATAATTCTTCAAAAGCAGAATTTGATAAAGAAATTTCAAAATCACAGGCTGAAATAGAAAATGCGGAATATCAGCTGCAGTCGGCAAAGGATACATTTCAAACCGAACAGGAACCGCAGCTTTTGGCAGGAATAAGTCAGGCTGAGGACGCTGTTTCGGCTTTGCAGAATCAAATCAGTCAGACGACCGATGAAGAAACGCTCACCGCTTTGAACGCACAGCTTGAACAGGCTCAGCAGAAGCTTGACGAACTCAACGCAGCATACGATTCCGCAAAGGCACAGCTTGAAAAAAGCGAAAATCAGCTTGCTGAAAACAAGGCACTTTTTGAACAGAAAAAAAGTGAGGGACAGGCTCAGCTTGACTACGCATATTCACAGATTTCAAGCGGAAGGACACAGCTTGATGCCGCAAAAGCAGAACTTGCACAACAGTCGGCAGACGGTCAGGCACAGCTTGATTCGGCAGAAAGCAAGCTGAACGACGCTCAGAGCGAATATGACAGCGGTGTTGCAAAGCTTGCCGAGGAAAAGAAAAACGGCGAGAAAAAACTCTCCGATGCACAGACGGAATACGATGACGGTGTTAAAAAAGCCGATGAAGAATTCAAAAAGGCAGAGGATAAAATCAAAGATGCAGAGGAAGAAATCAATTCTCTTACAGAACCAAAGTGGTATGTCTTCGACAGAAGCGACAACCCGGGTTACTCAACATTTTCTTCAAATGCAGACAGACTCGGCGCTGTTGCAACGGTATTTCCCGTATTCTTCCTGCTCGTAGCGGTGCTTGTCTGCGTAACTACAATGACAAGACTTATTGAAGAAAAGCGTACCGAAATCGGAACGCTGAAAGCACTCGGCTACAGCAACATAAGCATTGTAATGAAGTTTGTAATCTACTCGTTGCTTGCGGCTGTTATCGGAAGTGTAATCGGTATTTTAATCGGCATTTTCACCTTGCCGTTTGTAATTTATGATGCTTACAAAATTATGTACTACATCGGCGATATAACGCTGATTCCCGACTATACAAGCATAATTTTCGGAATTGCCGCCGCAGTTGTCTGCACGGTTGTTGTGTCGGTTGTAGTGTGTGCTAAATCTCTGCACGAAAAGCCTGCGGCTGTTATGCGGCCGAAAGCACCAAAGGCGGGCAAGAGAATTTTGCTTGAACGCATAAAACCGTTGTGGTCACATATGAGCTTTAACTCAAAGCTGACCGCAAGAAATCTGTTCAGATACAAGGTAAGACTTTGTATGACTGTTATCGGTGTGGCAGGCTGTACGGCTCTGATTGTTGCAGCATTCGGTTTGCTCAACAGCTTTGAACCGATGACACACGATCAGTTTGAAACAATCTATAAATACGACGCCGTTGTTGTTCCGAAAGACAGCGGAAGTGCCGACAATCTTTCGTTTTTGACAGATACACTTGATAAAAACAGCAATGTCAAACACTCAATGCTTGTTTCACAGCAGGAATGCACGGTAACACACGGTAATAAGATTAAGGACAGCGACACAAATCTTGTTGTACCGCAGAATCCCGAAAAGTTTGACGAAATTGTTTCTCTGCATACAAGAAAAGGCAAAGAAGAACTCAAGCTTTCGGACAGCGGAGTAATGCTCAGTGAAAAAATGTGCAGTGAGCTTGGAATAAAAACGGGCGACAAAATCACACTGAATGTTGACGGCAAAAAGGCAGAGGTCAAGGTCAGCGGAATTTTTGAACAGTACCTTTACAATTTTGTCTATATGACGCCAACCGCCTATAAGAGCTTGTTCGGCAGTGACTGCACCTATAATATGGCTGATGTCGCACTCAAAGATACCTCGGATTCCGCCTGCGACAAATTCGGTTCACAGGTTTTATCCGATGATAAAATTGCGGCGGTAAGCTACATTGCATCAAGCTTGAACGAATTCCGAAATATGCTCAACTCTCTTGATATGGTTGTTACGGTTATGATAATCTGCGCAGCGGCACTTGCCTTTGTTGTACTCTACAACCTGACTAATATCAACATTGCCGAGCGTGTCCGTGAAATTGCAACCTTTAAGGTTCTCGGATTCTACAATCGTGAAACCTCATCGTTCATTTACAAAGAGAACATAATTCTGACTATTCTCGGAATTATCGTAGGTCTGTTTCTCGGAAATCTTTTGACGGGCTTTATCATTCAGACGGTTGAGGTTGACAACGTTATGTTCGGAAGAGATATTTATTTCACCTCATACCTCTATGCGGCAGGGCTGACATTCCTGTTCTCGCTTCTTGTAAATGCGGTTATGAGCTTTAAGATTAAAGCCGTTAATATGGTTGAAAGCCTTAAAAGCGTTGAATAACGGAATATTTTGCCGTATGCTTAAAAAATCTTTTGTAAAATATTGATTGAATACAGCAATTGTGTTATAATACAGAAGAATAGGCTAAATAAATAGGCTGACAGGCAAAATATCTGTGAAAGGATAGTTACAGTAATGATAAAAGCTAATGAATACCGCACAGTCACCTGCGGTGAGTTAAGAGAAGAAAATATCGGACAGCAGGTCAGAGTTGCGGGCTGGGTTGAAAATATCCGTGACCACGGCGGTGTAATGTTCCTCGATATCCGTGATCAGTACGGTGTGCTTCAGGTTGTTGTTCACAACGATGAACTCCTTAAGAATATCAACAAGGAATGTACAGTAACTCTCAGCGGTACTGTTGTTAAGCGTGACGAAGAAACAATCAACAAGAAGATTGCAACAGGTTTCGTTGAAGTTCACACGGAGGACATCAAGGTTCTCGGTAAGTGTAAGAATGTTCTTCCGTTTGAGGTTGCAACCTCTACAAATACCAACGAAGAAGTAAGACTTAAATATCGTTTTCTTGACCTCCGTAACCCGAAGGTTCACAATAATATTATGATTCGTTCGCAGATTATCACATTTCTGCGCAACAAGATGAACGAAATGGGCTTTATGGAGATTCAGACTCCTATCCTTTCAACTTCATCTCCGGAGGGCGCTCGTGACTACCTTATCCCGAGCAGAAAGCACAAGGGCAGATTCTATGCTCTCCCACAGGCTCCTCAGATTTTTAAACAGCTCCTTATGGTGTCAGGTTTTGACAGATATTTCCAGATTGCACCTTGCTTCCGTGATGAGGACGCCCGTGCAGACCGTTCACCGGGTGAGTTCTATCAGCTTGATTTTGAAATGGCTTTTGCAACACAGGAAGATGTATTTGCTGTTGCTGAAGAGGTTCTTTACGAAACATTCAAGAAGTTTTCAAATAAAGAGGTTTCAAAGCCTCCGTTTGCCCGTATTCCGTATGCCGAGAGTATGCTCAAGTACGGTACAGACAAGCCTGACCTCCGCAATCCGCTCGTAATTGTTGAAATCAGCGATATGTTTGAGGAAACAGACTTTGCTCCGTTCCGCAAGAAGACAGTTCGTTCAATCAATGTTCCGAACGCCGCAGGTCAGTCAAAGAAATGGTTCAAGAAGATGGAGGAGTTCGCTCTTTCAATCGGAATGAAGGGCCTTGGCTATGTTAAGGTTAGAGATGACCTCACATTTGACGGTCCGATTGACAAGTTCCTTAAAGAGGGAGACCGTGAAGAACTTATCAGCCGTAACGGTTCAAAAGCAGGCGATGTAATCTACTTTATTGCCGATACTGCTCAGGAAGCTCCAAAGCTTGCGGGTCAGATCAGAACAGAGGTTGCAAAGCGTCTTGACCTTATCGACACAAGCCGTTTTGAAATGTGCTTTATCGTTGACTTCCCGATGTTTGAGAGAGATGAAGAAACAAATCAAATTATCTTCACACACAATCCTTTCTCAATGCCACAGGGCGGTCTTGACAGCCTTCTTAACAAGGATCCCGAAGAGGTTCTTGCTTATCAGTACGATATCGTTTGTAACGGTGTTGAGCTTTCATCAGGCGCTGTTCGTAACCATGATATTGAAATTATGAAGAAAGCATTCGAGCTTGCAGGCTACAGCGAGGATGACCTCAAGGCTAAGTTCTCTGCACTCTACAATGCGTTCCAGTACGGTGCTCCGCCGCACGCAGGTATGGCTCCGGGTGTTGACCGTATGATTATGCTCCTTACAGAGGAAGAGAACATCAGAGAAGTAATTGCATTCCCGATGAACTCCAATGCTCAGGATCTTCTCCTCGGTTCTCCGGGTGAGGTAACAGAACAGCAGCTCCGTGAGGTTCATATTAAATTAAGATAAAAACTGCATTTGCAGTCATATATTCAAACTCAAAGGGCGAGTTATATATTATATGACTTGCCCTATTTTCTTTAAAAAGGACGGTTTTTATGGTAACAAGAGAAGATGTTGAAAACATTGCGTTGCTTTCAAAGCTTTTTGTTCCCGAAGAGGAGCTTGACGGCCTTACAAAGTCAATGCAGGAAATCATAGATTTTGCCGACACAATCAATAACGCTCCGACAGACGGCGAGGAGTTTGACGATATTAACAATCTGTCAAATGTTTTTCGTGAGGATGAGGTTGTTGAGTCCTACGATACAAAGGAGATCCTTTCAAATGCTCCCGAGCAGGCAGAGGATCACTTCCTTGTAAGAAACAGAGAGTAAGGCGGTGTAAAAATGGGTTCTATTGAAAAAATTCATAAAATGCTCGTGTCAAAAGAGTGTTCATGTACCGAGCTTACAAAAAGCTATCTTGACGAAATCGAAAAGGCTGACGGCGAGCTTAACGCATATGTTAATGTAACAGGCGAAGAGGCTCTGAAAACTGCCGAGGCTGTTGACAGAAAAATTGCCTCAGGCGAAGAAATCGGTATGCTCGAGGGTGTTCCGATGACGCTCAAGGACAATATTTCAACAAAGGGAATTGAAACAACCTGTTGTTCAAAAATTCTCACAGGCTATAAGCCGATTTATAACGCAACCGTTTGGGAAACTCTTGCAGGCGAAAACGCAGTTATGCTCGGCAAGACGAATATGGACGAGTTCGCAATGGGCTCTTCATGCGAAACTTCATACTTTGGCGGTGCAATGAATCCGTTTGATTCAAACTATGTTTCAGGCGGTTCATCAGGCGGTGTTGCAAGTGCGGTAGGCGCAAACATTGCCGCTTACGGTCTTGGTTCTGATACAGGCGGATCAATCCGTCAGCCGGCATCATTCTGCGGTATTGTAGGTCTTAAACCTACTTACGGTGCGGTTTCCCGTTACGGACTTATCGCATACGCAAGTTCACTTGACCAGATTGGACCGATTACAAAGTCTGTTGAGGACGCTGCAATTGTTTTTGACGCAATTTCAAAGAGGGATGAAAAAGATTCAACCTCAAAGGGCTTTGTCGGTGACACTTATTCAAAACTCAACAATGACATCAAGGGCATGAAAATCGGTATTGCAAAGGAATATCTTGAGGGTGTCCGTGACGATGTAAAAGAGGCTGTCTTAAAGGCTGCCGATATCTACAAGTCAATGGGCGCAGAGATTGTTTACTTTGACCTGCCCGAACTCAAATTTGCCCTTCCTGTTTACTATATCATCGCCTGTGCCGAGGCATCTTCAAACCTCGGCAGATATGACGGTATCCGTTTCGGTTACAAAACCGAGCATTACAACGGCACTCACGATATGGTCTGCCGTACCCGTTCGGAGGGATTCGGCGAAGAGGTTAAACGCAGAATCCTCCTCGGTACTTATGTTCTTTCCGCAGGTTACTATGACGCTTATTACAAAAAGGCTCAGAATCTTCGCGGCACTATCGTCAAGGCATTCAACAACGCATTTGAAAAGTGCGATGTAATCCTTGCTCCGACAGTTCCTATGACAGCATTTGAAAAGGGACATGCTGTAAGCGATCCGATTGAAACCTATCTTACGGATATCTGCACTGTACCTGTCAATATTGCAGGTCTGCCGGGTGTTTCGGTTCCGTGCGGATTCAACGCAAAGGGTATGCCGATTGGTATGCAGCTTATCGGCAAGAGCTTTGGCGAGGCTGAAATTCTTAATGCGGCATACAAATATCAGCAGGCTGCTGCTGAAAACTTTAAGGATACAAAGTGGGGTGTTAAGCTGTGAGTTACGAATTAGTTGCGGGTTTTGAAACCCATATTGAGCTTGCCACAAAGACAAAAATCTTCTGCGGCTGTACTACAAAATTCGGCGGTGCGCCAAACAGCCATTGCTGTCCCGTGTGTATCGGTCTGCCGGGAACACTTCCAAAGCTTAACCGTGAGGTAGTTCGCTATGCAATCCGTGCAGGTCTTGCAGTTCACGGTGAAATCGCAGAGATTTCAAAAATGGACAGAAAGAACTACTGCTATCCCGACCTTTCAAAGGCTTATCAGATCAGCCAGCTTTATGCTCCGCTTATTATAGGCGGTTATGTTGAGCTTTCAAACGGCAGAAAAATCCGTCTGCACCACATTCACATCGAAGAGGACGCAGGAAAGCTCATTCATCAGCACGGCGACACATATGTTGACTATAACCGTGGCGGTGTTCCTCTTATCGAAATCGTTTCAGAGCCTGACATTCGTTCAATTGACGAGGCGAGAGAGTATGTTGAAAAGCTTCAGCAGGTTATGCGTTACATCGGAATTTCCGACTGTAAGATGCAGGAAGGCTCAATGCGTTGCGATGTAAACATTTCGGTTCGTCCAAAGGGCAGCGAAAAGCTTGGTACAAGAACCGAAATTAAAAATATGAACTCAATCAACAACATAGCAAAGGCTATGGAGTATGAGTTTGAAAGACAGGTTGACCTTATTGAAAACGGCGGAAGTGTTGTTCAGGAAACTCTCCGTTATGATGACGCAACCAACACAACATCTTCAATGAGAAGTAAAGAGGACGCTCACGATTACCGTTATTTTCGTGATCCCGACCTTGTTACTATCCATGTTCCGAAAGATGTTGTTGAAGAAATCAAGGCTGCAATGCCTGAGCTTCCTGCCGATAAGTGCAGAAGATATATTGACGAACTTGCAATTCCCGAAAAGGATGCACAGCTTCTTACAAAGTACCGCAAAATCAGTGAGTATTTTGACAAGGCTTGCGAGGGCGTTAAGTCACCAAAGACAGTTTCTAACTTCATTATCGGTCAGATTTTCCGCAGAACGGAAACCGAGGCTGACAAGGAAATCTTTGATGTTGCGGTTACTCCCGAACAGCTTAACGAGCTTGTAAAACTTCTTGACAGCGGTAAAATCCGCAACAACCTTGCGAAGGCAACACTTGAAAAAATGCTTGACAGCGGCAAGGGTGCTCTTGAATTTATCAGCGAAAGCGATATGGGCGGTCTTGACGAAAACGCACTCAACGATTTGTGCAAGCAGGCTGTTGAGAGCAATCCAAAGGCTGTTGAGGACTATAAGAACGGCAAGGAAAAGGCGATTAAGTCGCTTGTCGGAAATGTTATGAAGAACAGCAGAGGTAAGGCAGATCCTGCTCTTGCAGAGTCAAAAATCAAGGAGCTTATCGGCTGATAACTTAAACCTTCACGGGGGTGTGTCTTATGAAAGAAAAAATCAAAGTAACGGCAGTTGTAATGTTTCTCGGAGTTATATTTTCGGGAATTTTGGTTGCATACAAGCTGGTTAATACGATTATCCCGTCATTTGACGGCGGATCGGCATCGGTATTCGACTATCTGCTAATCGTGACTGTCACCGTTTCAATGGTGCTGAAGCTCGCAGTAGGTTCAATGGGACTGAGAGCCGTTTCAAAAAAGACATCACCGCCCGATATGCAAAAAATGTTGAAAACTTCGGGCAAACTCGCAGTAGTGCTTGTGCTTATCGGGGTGCTGAACATCATATTTAATGTTGTCAACGGACAGGTTGTTTTTGTGATTGAAGTGTTCGACATAGCAACCGATATTCTCCTCGGTTTTGTGTATATAGTTGCCTCCGCAAGCGTTCGTGCCGGCAGAGAATAAGTTCGGATTTTAGATTACCAGATAAAAAATTAACGGTTGGATTTACGAAAAAAGTAATCCAACCGTTTTTGTTTTTGTAATTTTTCTTTTAGAACCGTATGGGCGGACGATATCCGCCCGCAAGTAATGACAGAAAATTTATGATGAAAATAAACTGTATAAATGAGATACAGTTACCGAAATAATACAGTTGAAAAGAGGTCAGCATTGCTGACCTCTTTCTTATGTAATTCTAAAAATGCACTCGCATTCTGAAAAGTTATGTGCGTGCCGAGTAATGCTCGGGCATAATAAGTTTTAGAAAAATGAAACTGTCTACACGAACCGGGTGCGAGACACTCGCATTAGTCAACCTTTGGCAAACCGTCAAAGCCCTGCTGAAGGTCGGCGTCTGTCGGAATGTAGTCACTCATTTCGCCGTCATTATACTTCTGATAAGCAACCATATCAAAGTAGCCTGTACCTGTAAGACCGAAGAGAATTGTCTTTTCTTCGCCTGTTTCCTTGCACTTGAGAGCCTCGTCAATTGCAACTCTTATTGCGTGACTGCTTTCAGGAGCAGGGAGAATACCCTCAACTCTTGCAAACTGCTCTGCTGCTGCAAATACGCTTGTCTGCTCAACTGCTCTTGCCTCCATAAGACCGTCATGGTAAAGCTGAGAAAGTGTTGAACTCATACCGTGGAAACGAAGTCCGCCTGCGTGGTTGGCTGACGGAATAAATCCGCTGCCGAGCGTGTACATCTTTGCGAGAGGACAAATCATACCTGTGTCGCAGAAGTCATATGCAAACTTACCTCTTGTAAGGCTTGGGCATGATGCCGGCTCAACAGCGATAAACCTGTAGTCATTTTCGCCACGGAGTTTTTCACCCATAAACGGAGAGATAAGACCGCCGAGGTTTGAACCGCCGCCTGCACAGCCGATGATAATGTCAGGCTTTACATTGTATTTGTCAAGTGCCGCTTTTGCCTCAAGACCGATAACCGACTGATGAAGAAGTACCTGATTAAGCACACTTCCGAGTACATAACGGTAGCCGTCTGTATGAGTTGCAACCTCAACGGCCTCAGAAATAGCACAGCCAAGGCTTCCTGTTGTACCGGGGTGAGCCTCAAGAATCTTTCTGCCGACTTCCGTTGTTGTTGACGGTGACGGAGTAACGCTTGCACCGTAGGTTCTCATAACCTCTCTTCTGAAAGGCTTTTGCTCGTATGAAACCTTTACCATAAATACCTTGCAGTCAAGGCCGAAATATGAACAAGCCATTGAAAGGGCAGTACCCCACTGACCTGCGCCTGTTTCGGTTGTAACACCTTTAAGTCCCTGCTTTTTAGCGTAGTAAGCCTGAGCTATTGCGCTGTTGAGCTTGTGGCTTCCGCTTGTGTTGTTGCCCTCGAATTTGTAGTAAATCTTTGCGGGAGTGTCAAGAGCCTTTTCAAGAAAATATGCTCTTATAAGCGGGGATGGACGGTACATTTTATAGAAGTTCTGAATTTCTTCCGGAATGTCAATGTATGCGTCTGTATCGTCAAGCTCCTGATCAATAAGCTCATCACAGAACACGGGAGCAAGGTCTGCGTGTGTCATAGGCTTGAGTGTTGCAGGATTTAAAAGCGGTGCAGGCTTGTTTTTCATATCTGCACGAACATTGTACCATTTTGTCGGGATTTCGCTTTCGTCAAGGTATATTTTGTATGGGATTTTGTTTTCAGCCACTAAAATGACCTCCTTGGAATAATATTTCTCTGTAAACAGAATGTAATCTCACTTTGAAAATTTGCAGGAATTATTTTACATCCTGCACACTTCTGTAATATTGTACCACAAAAAAAAGGCCTTGTCACGCAAATTTGTAAAAATTTATTTTGGCATACAAAACCTATATTTTTATTTACACTCTTTTTACAATTGACAAACAGCGTATTTTACAAAACAGTCATAGACTGATGTTGTACGAAAGAGGTACACAAATGATATGAATTTAAGGAGAAAATTCAAATGAAATCTATGACTAAAAAAATTACGGCAACAGCATTATTCGGTGTTCTTGCAGTTTCTGCATTTGCAGGCTGCGGCGGTGCAGGCTCTTCATCAAACGGTTCATCCGATGCAGGTTCAGATGCCGCAAAGTTTGACGCATCAAAAACAATCTCTGTTGTAACAAGAGAAGAAGGCTCAGGCACAAGAGATGCATTCACAGAGCTTACGGGTGTTCTTGTTAAGGATGGCGACAACAAGACAGACAACACAACAACTTCGGCTGTAACAATCAACAGCACAGAGGCTGTTATCACAAATGTTAAGGATAACGATGCGGCAATCGGTTACATTTCACTCGGTTCACTCAACGATACGGTAAAGGCTCTTAAAATCGGCGGTGTTGAGGCAACAGCCGATAATGTAAAGTCAGGCGATTATGCAGTAAGCCGTCCGTTCAACATTGCTTACAAGGGCGAACTCAGCGATGTTGCTCAGGATTTTGTTGATTACATAATGAGCTCAGACGGTCAGAAGATTGTTTCGGACAACGGTTATGTAACAGTTTCGGAAAATGCCGCATACAGCGGTAAGAAGCCGTCAGGCAAAATCAGCGTAGCAGGTTCATCTTCGGTATCACCTGTAATGGAAAAGCTTGCCGAGGCTTATCAGAAGGTAAACACAAACGCTAAGGTTGAAATCCAGACATCCGACTCATCGGCAGGTATGCAGTCAGCTATGGGCGGTACATGTGATATCGGTATGGCATCCCGTGACCTTAAGGATGAGGAAAAGAGCGCACTCAAGGTTGAAACAATCGCAAAAGACGGTATCGCAGTAATCGTAAACAATGCAAATACATGTGATGACCTCACACTTGATCAGGTAAAATCAATTTACACAGGTGAAACAACTGTTTGGAGTGACATAATTAAATGAGATTAAACAGATTTCGTGAAAAGGCAATGCAGGGAGTTTTCTTCCTCACAGCTGTAACAAGTATAGCGGCGGTTGTCATAATCTGTATATTCTTATTCTGTAACGGTGTTCCTGCAATGGCAGAAATAGGCTTCTTTGATTTCGTAGGCGGACAGAAATGGGCGCCTACGAATGTGCCTGCATCATATGGAATTTTTGATATGATTATCGCAAGCATATATGTTACTGCGGGAGCAATCATAATCGGCGTCCCGATAGGAATTCTCACAGCAGTATTTCTTGCAAGATTTTGTCCTGCACCGCTTTACAAGGTGCTTAAACCGGCAACAGAGCTTTTGGCAGGCATCCCGTCAATTGTTTACGGCTTCTTCGGACTTGTGGTAGTTGTACCGTTCATCCGTGATAACTTCGGCGGTGACGGTTCAAGCTGGCTTGCGGCGTCAATCGTACTCGGAGTTATGATTCTTCCGACAATCATCGGTGTGTCGGAGTCGGCAATCAAGGCAGTTCCCGAAAGCTACTACGAAGGTGCTCTGGCACTTGGAGCAACAAAGGAAAGAAGTGTGTTCAAGACAATTCTTCCGGCATCAAAATCAGGCGTTCTTGCAGGAGTTGTTCTCGGCATAGGCAGAGCGTTGGGCGAAACAATGGCAGTTGTACTCATTGCAGGCAATAAGGTTCAGATTCCGCACAGCGTTACGGACGGACTTCGTACCCTGACCGCAAACATTGTTCTTGAAATGGGTTATTCAACAGGCTTGCACCGTCAGGCACTTATTGCAACGGGTGTTGTTCTGTTCGTATTTGTTCTGCTCATCACACTTTCAATGCAGGCTATAAAGAGTAGGAGTGAAAAGCGTGGCTAACAGCGATAACATAAAAAACGATGCCGCTTTGGTTGATGTGTCACAGATTAAGGCAATCAACAAAGTATCGTTTAAACAGAGAATGAAAGCCTACAAAAGAAAGCCCCTTTCACTTGTACTGCTCATTCTTGTAGGTCTTGCGGCGGCACTTTCTGCGGCGGCTCTCATATTTATCATTGTCTATGTTCTTGTGCGTGGTGTTCCGAACCTTACCCCCGAGCTGTTCTCACTTGAGTACAACAGCGACAATGTATCGTGTATGCCGTCAATTATCAACACAATTGTTCTTACGCTTGTAACCCTTATAATTTCCGTACCGTTCGGTGTGGGAGAGGCAATCTATCTTGCAGAGTATGCAAAGCGTGGCAACAAGCTTGTTAAGGTAATCAGAACAATGGCAGAAACCCTTGCCGGTATTCCGTCAATTGTTTACGGTCTTTTCGGTATGCTTTTCTTTGTGTATGCCCTTAACTGGGGTTATTCACTTCTTGCCGGTGCATTTACGCTTGCAATTATGGTGCTTCCCACAATTATGCGTACAACCGAGGAGGCACTTCTCACAGTTCCCGATTCATACCGTGAGGGCAGTTACGGACTCGGTTCGGGCAAGCTCAGAACAATTATGAGAATTATTCTTCCGAGTGCGATGCCCGGTATCCTTGCCGGAATCATTCTTGCTGTCGGCAGAATAGTTGGCGAAACAGCCGCACTTATTTATACTTACGGTTCGGCAACAGGCTATGCGGCAGGCCCTCTCAATTCGGGACGATCACTTGCCGTTCATATGTATGTACTTACCAATGAAGGACTTCATACAGATCAGGCATGGGGTACCGCAGTTGTACTTCTTGTACTTGTTTTTGCAATCAATACACTCTCGGCATTTGTTGCAAAGAAACTCGGAAACAATAAGAAGTAACAGGAAAGGATAATTATTTTACAATGGATAAATTTACCATAGAAAACATGAATCTTTACTACGGAAAATTTCATGCGTTAAAGGATGTAAATATCCGTATGAAGAAAAACAGAATCACAGCCTTCATCGGTCCGTCAGGCTGCGGTAAGTCAACTCTTTTAAAGTCGCTCAACCGAATGAACGACCTTGTTGAGGGTTGTAAGATAACAGGCGACATTCGCCTTGACAACGAGGATATTTACGGAGATATGGATGTAAATATTCTCCGCAAAAGGGTTGGTATGGTGTTCCAGAAAGCCAATCCGTTCCCGATGAGCATTTACGATAACATCGCTTTCGGTCCTCGCACACACGGAATCAAAAGCAAGAAAGAACTTGACAGGATTGTTGAAGAATCCTTGCGTGACGCCGCAATCTGGGATGAGCTTAAAGACAGGCTTAAAAAGAGCGCTCTCGGTCTTTCAGGTGGTCAGCAACAAAGACTTTGTATTGCAAGAGCACTTGCCGTAAAACCCGAAGTTCTGCTTATGGACGAGGCAACTTCTGCACTTGATCCTATTTCAACGGGTAAAATTGAGGAGCTTTGCCTTAAACTGAAAAACGATTATACAATCGTTATGGTAACACATAATATGCAGCAGGCTTTGCGTATTTCAGATGAAACAGCATTCTTTTTACTCGGTGAAATGGTTGAATGTAATTCAACCGACGCAATTTTCTCAAATCCGCAGGATAAGCGTACCGAAGAATACATTACGGGAAGGTTTGGCTAATGAGAGAATATTTTGATAAAGAGCTTACACAGCTTAACGACAGCCTTATTGAAATGGGCGGTCTTGTTGAACAGGCAATCAAAAATACAATGAAGATGATTGTTGACGGCGAAGATTTGCTTGATATCGCAAGAGAACACGAAAATCGTATTAACGAGGCGGAAAAATCCATTCAAAGCAGATGCTTGCACCTTCTTCTTCATCAGGCACCGGTTGCACACGACCTCAGATATGTTTCCGCCGCACTCAAAATGATTACCGACCTTGAGAGAATCGGCGATCAGGCAGTTGATATTGCGGAAGTGTCTGTTTACATCAAGGACAAAAAGCAGGTGTTCAATCTTACTCACATTTTGGAAATGGCAGACAATGCCTCAAAAATGGTAACGGAGGCTATTGACGCTTTTGTTAAGAGCGATATTGAGGTTGCCAAAAAGGTAGCCCGTCAGGATGATATCGTTGACGAACTTTTTAACCGTTCAAAGAATGAAACGGTTGAACTCATTCATAAGAATAAGGAACTCGGCTCAGAGGCTCTCGATATCGTTATGATTGCAAAGTATCTTGAAAGAATTGCAGACCATGCGGTTAATGTTGCAGAGTGGGTCGCTTTTTCAATTACAGGCAGCTGCGATTTGTCCGACTGATATATTTTGCTTAACAAACGGGAGCATAGCTGTATGCTCCTGATTTTTGTTTTATTAAACTTTACATTTTTGCAAAAAAAGTCTATAATTATGGCGGATGTTCCGATTTTAATTTAAGTGCAGGCGCCCCTTTGCGGTGCATTTAAATACACATTTGTTGAGGGAGAGTATTAGATGTTAATTTACATTGTTGAAGATGATACCGATATCAGAGAGCTTGAATCTTATGCTATGAAAAGCAGCGGATATGAGGTTCAGAGCTTTGGTGAAAGCAAGAGCTTTTTTAAGGCTTGTACAGCCGAAATTCCTCAGCTTGTAATTCTTGATGTTATGTTACCCGATTTTGACGGACTTTCCGTGCTTGAAAAAATGCGCAGGGACGCCGTGACAAAAAATGTTCCCGTTATCCTTGTTACTGCAAAGGGAAGTGAAATGGATAAGGTCAAAGGTCTTGACATGGGTGCCGATGACTATATTACAAAACCGTTTTCCGTTCTTGAACTTATTTCAAGAGTCCGTGCAATCCTCCGCAGATGTTCTGTTGATGACAGACAGGATGTAATAAAGCTCGGTCAGATTGTATTTGACGATTCCAAGCACATTGTAACAAGCTGCGGTGAGGAATGTAACCTCACCTTCAAAGAATACGAACTTTTAAAGTATCTTCTCAAAAATAAAGGTATGGCGCTTACCCGTGAAAATATCATTCTCAATGTGTGGGGATATGATTTTGAGGGCGAGAGCAGAACGGTTGATATGCACATTACAACCCTCAGGCAAAAACTCGGCAGCTGCGGAAACCTTATCAAAACCGTGAGAAATGTCGGATATAAGGCGGGGGAATAAAGTGAAACTGAGTAAAAAGCTTTTAAAAAACTTTTCGGTTATCGCTGTGGTGTCTATTCTTCTGACGGCTGTTTTTTCAACAGCCGCTTTCTGGTTTGTGTTTTCCGATGAACAGGAGGCTGAGGTTCGGCAATATACCGATAAAATCATCAGCGTTTATAATTCCGACAGCGAAATCGACCTTTCAAAATATTACGGGATAGGGGATTTTCGTGTTACCCTCATAAAAAGTGACGGTTCGGTTGTATCCGACAGCGTTGACACAGATGTTAGTTCTATGCCGAATCACAGTGACCGCCCCGAATTTGAACAGGCAATTAAGGACGGCAACGGTTCAAGCCACAGAATGTCGGAAACTTTGAACAAAATAACATACTACTATGCAGAAAAAACCGCAGACGGTTCTGTAATCCGTGTTGCAAAGACAATTGACAGCATTTACGGAATTTTTCTTTTTGTTATTCCGTCGATTCTTATAATTATGATAGGTGTATTTGTTGTCTGTACAATTCTGGCAAAGCGTTCCACAAAGAAAATCGTTGAACCGATTAAGGAAATGGCGGACAACGGCAGCGGCTCGCCGTATGATGAGCTTTTGCCGCTCTCACAGAAAATTGCAAGCCAGCAAAGACAAATCAAGCGTCAGATGCGCAGACTGCAGTTTGAAAAGGATAAAATTTCAACGCTTATCGAAAATATGGCGGAGGGCTTTATTCTTATTGATGTTGACAAAAAGGTGCTTATGAGCAATTATTCGGCGTCAAAGCTTCTCGGTGCCGATGATGACGGTGTTACCGACAAAACTTTGATTGCATTTTCACGCAACGAGGTTCTTAACGATTGCGTTGACAAGGCTCTTTCGGGCGAGAGTAAAAACGGCGACACAACCGTAAAAGGAAGAGCATTGCAGATTATCACCAATCCTGTTTATTCAAACGGCGAAAAAAACGGTGCAATCTGTCTTATAATTGATGTTTCGGCTAAGAAAAAGGCTGAAAAAATGCGCCGTGAATTTACGGCAAATGTAACGCATGAGCTGAAAACTCCGTTGACTTCAATTTCGGGCTATGCGGAAATCATTGCAAGCGGTCTTGTAAAGCCCGATGATATTCCGAATTTTGCAAATAAAATTCACAAGGAATCGGGCAGACTTCTCTCTCTTATAAGCGATATTATGGAGCTTTCACAGCTTGATGAAAAATTCAGCGATGAAGAATTTGCCCCTGTTGACCTTGCAGGGGTTGCGGTCGAGGTTGCTGAGGATCTCCGTTCAAATGCCGAAAAGCACGGAATTACAATTACTGTTGATACAAAAACTGCCGTCATAAACGGCAACCGTAATCAGATTTACGAACTTATTTACAATCTTTGTGACAATGCAATCCGTTACAATCGTGAAAACGGTTCGGTAAAAATCATAACAGGTGATGACAATGAACATCCGTTTGTTAAAGTTGCCGACACGGGAATCGGTATCCCCGAAAAGCACCACAAGCGTGTGTTTGAACGCTTTTACCGTGTTGACAAGAGCCGTTCAAAGGAAACAGGCGGCACGGGTCTTGGACTTGCAATTGTCAAGCACATTACCGAAAGACACGGCGGAGAGATTTCTCTTGAAAGCAGTGAACAGGGAACAACATTTACCGCAAGGTTCTGATGTGAAGTCTGTTTACATTATTTTACAAACAAAACAAATTTTAAGCGATACTGCGCACACTGTGTGGTGCAGTGTCGTTTTTTTTATTGCCCAAGCAATGTGCTTTTACAAATCTCACATAAAAAATACTCCGTTTTGACAAATTTCAAAGATGTTCACCAAGCTTTCAGACTTTACAAATTCTTTACAATTCATTGACAATCCTATGACTTTAGTTTAATATTATTGATGATAAAGGAGAGTATGTATTTATGGATTTGTTTATGGTTTTACAACTGCTCTGCGGTCTGGCGCTCTTTTTGTTCGGTATGAATTCAATGGGCGACGGTCTTGAGAGTCTTTCCGGCGGTAAGCTTGAAAAAACTCTGGAAAAAATGACTAACAGCACCATGAAAGGATTCATTCTCGGTGCGGCGGTTACTGCGGTGATTCAGTCCTCTTCGGCAACAACCGTTATGGTTGTCGGCTTTGTAAACTCGGGAATTATGAAGCTCCGCCAGGCAATCGGTATTATTATGGGTGCCAATGTCGGCACAACAATCACTTCTTGGATTCTCAGCCTTTCGGGCATCGAGGGCGACAGCTTGGTTATGCAGCTTTTAAAGCCTTCGTCTTTCTCTGCTGTATTTGCCTTTGTCGGAATTATTCTTCTTATGTTCTGCAATTCGGAAAAGAAGAAGCATCTCGGCACAATTTTCCTCGGATTTGGTATTCTTATGGTTGGTATGGATCAGATGAGTGCGGCTGTTGAACCGCTTTCGGATGATCCGACATTCACAGGCTTCCTCACACTCTTTAACAACCCTGTATTCGGTATTCTTGCCGGCGCATTGCTGACCGCAGTTATACAAAGCTCAAGCGCCTCTGTCGGTATTTTGCAGGCATTGTCCAAAACAGGCGCAATCAGCTATTCAATGGCAATCCCGATCGTTATGGGACAGAATATAGGCACTTGCGTAACCGCACTTATTTCCTGTATCGGTGCAAAGAAAAACGCAAAGCGTGCCGCATTTGTACATCTTTACTTCAATATTATCGGCACACTCGTAATTTGTGCATTGTTCTACGGTTCTAACCTCTTTATCAACTACGGTTTTCTTGACGATATCGTAGGTCCCGAGAACATTGCGGTTATCCACACAGCATTCAATCTGCTTGCAACTGCAATTCTTCTTCCGTTCAACAAGTATCTTGAAAAGCTTGCCTGCCTTACAATCAAGGACAAGGACGAGGATTCGGATGTTCCGTTCCTTGATGAGCGTTTTCTCAACACTCCCTCTGTTGCAACAGAGCGTGCAAAGTCACTTGCTGAAAAAATGGCTCGTCTTTCTGAGGGTACGCTCCTCGGCGCACTTGAACTTGTTGACCATTATGACGAAAAGGTTGCGGAAACAATTCATGAAAACGAAGATATGATTGATTCCTATGAGGATGTTATTTCAACATATCTTGTAAAGCTCAGTTCCAAACAGCCTTCGGCTGACGACAATAAAACTATTCAGCTCATTCTTCACACAATCGGTGATTTTGAGCGTATCAGCGATCATGCGGTAAGCATTGTAAAGGTTGCTCAGGAAATTCACGAAAAGAACATTTCGTTCTCAAAAGAGGCGAAAGCAGGACTTGCCGTTATGGTTGATGCACTTCGTGAAATTATCAACAACGCTACTGTTGCTTTTGTTGATAATGACCTTGCACTTGCCTCAAAGGTTGAACCGCTTGAACAGGTTATCGACCGTCTGCGTGATAAACTTAAAGACGCCCATGTTAAGCGTCTTACAAACGGTACCTGTACAATCGAACTCGGTTTTGTATTCTCTGACCTTATCACAAATATTGAGAGAGTTTCCGACCATTGCTCAAACATTGCAATCGGTGTTATTGAAATCAACCGCAACGGCTACGACGCACACGAATATCTTCACGAACTCAAAAATTCAGACGATATTCAGTACAACGCAGATTACAAGGCTTACAAGCAGAAGTACACACTTCCAAAGGAAGCTTTGTCTGTACGAGAGATTTCCGTAGGCGTTCCCGTAAACTAAACAAATCTTTTTATAAAATTTAGGGTTGCAGAAAAACCTTTCGTTTTTCTGCAACCCATTTTTTTGCGTGTGAAAGATTTACCTGGGGATTTTTATGCGGTCAGCTTTCGCTTCCGTTAAATACGGAAAAATCCGAGAAGAATTGCAAAGTAGTGAAACACACTTCCCGCAACCGTGAACAAGTGCCATATCGAGTGAAAATATTTTACCTTTTTAATTGCGTAAAATATAATTCCCACCGTGTAGAATATTCCGCCGATGATGAGGAAAATTCCCGAAATTGACGGCATATGTTCCATAAGCGGTTTTATTGCAAAGATTATTACCCAACCCATTCCTATGTAGCAGAATATTGACGGAATCCTTGCTTTTTCAAGGTTGATTGAGTTTATAACTATTCCGAAAATTGCCGATGCCCACACAATTCCGAACAAAATCCAGCCCGTCACACCGTTGAGATAATAAAGCGTAATCGGCGTGTATGTTCCTGCAATCAGCAGAAAAATTGTGTTGTGATCCATTATTCGGAAAAATGCTTTTACCTTTTCATTTGTGAAAGAATGATACAGAGTTGACATTGTATAGAGTATGATGAGCGATGCACCGTAAATGCAAGAGCTGACAACTCCCCACGCATTTGTGTGGATTGCCGCCATAACGATAAGCACAACCGTTCCTGCAATCGACAACCCTGCACCGATTCCGTGTGATACAGAGTTGAAAATTTCTTCCCCGAGTGTATATTTTCTTTTGAACTTTGCCAAGATGAACCTCCAAAAAATAATCTGTAATAATATTATAAATCATTCCTGCACATATTCAAGATGATTCGTAATGCAAAATATTCCAACGGACTTTATATTTCGTCAAAAATGGTTTCTGTTATCCAAAATTCGCAGATTTATTGGTTTGTAATTCAAACTTGTTGAGTTTTTATAATATATTGACACAAGAATATTTCGTGTAGTATAATTTGCTTAATTTATTTGGCTATAGGAGGAGCGCTTATGCTCAGAATAGAACATTTAACTAAAAAATACGGTGACAAAAAGGCTGTTGACGATTTGTCACTTCATATTCAAAAAGGCGAGATTTACGGCTTTATCGGACACAACGGTGCAGGAAAGACAACAACAATCAAATCCTGCTGTGGAATTCTCAACTTTGACGAGGGCGAAATCTATGTTGACGGTGTGTCGGTAAAAGAAAAACCTCTCGAATGTAAGCGCAAAATTGCTTACATTCCCGACAATCCCGATTTGTATGAGTTTATGACAGGTATTAAGTACCTCAATTTTATTGCCGATATTTTCGGAATCAGCCAGTCTGACCGTCAGGCAAGAATCAGTAAATATGCTGAAATGTTTGAAATTAAAAATGCACTTGCTCAGACAATTGACGGCTATTCTCACGGTATGAAACAAAAACTTGCAATTGTTTCCGCACTCATACATAACCCCAAGCTTATCATTATGGATGAACCTTTTGTAGGCCTTGACCCAAAATCATCCCACCTTCTCAAAGCTTTGATGAGAGAGATGTGCGATAACGGCGGTGCAATTTTCTTCTCAACCCATGTGCTTGAAGTTGCCGAAAAGCTTTGCGACAAGGTTGCTATCATCAAAAGCGGCAAACTTATCAAGTCGGGTACAATGGATGAGGTCAAGGGTGATGATTCGCTTGAAGATGTATTCCTTGAACTGGAGGAGAAAGATGCTTAAAACCTTAATTAAACTACAATTTCAAAAGGCACTTGCACGGTACACCGCAAATTCGTCAAACAAGAAAAAGAACGGCAAAAAAAGTTCGTTTAACTCACCAGCTGTTTATCTTGCTCTTCTCGCTTTTGTCGGTGTTGTATTTGCATTTATGTTCTACAATGTGTTCAGCATGATGGCACCTATGCTTGCAACATCGGGATTCAGTTGGTTGTATTTTCTCTATGTTATGGGGGCGTCGTTTGTAATCAGCACAATAGGCTGTATTTTCCTTTCGCTCTCACAGCTTTATGAGGCAAAGGATAATGAACTTTTGCTTTCAATGCCTATTCCGCCTCGCAGTATTCTCTTTTGCAGAATGTTGCCACTGTATGCACAAAATCTTCTCTTTTGTGCACTTGTACAGGTCCCTGCTTTTGCGGCCTATGCAACAAATGTGTCTGTTTCGGCTTCGCTTGTAGTAAGTCAGATTGTGATTCTGCTTTCAGTTCCGCTTTTAAGCCTGAGCGTTTCGTGCATTCTCGGCTGGCTGATTGCATTTGTAACATCAAGGACAAGACATAAAAATGTTGTGACAATCGTATTTTCACTTGTTTTCTTTGCACTGTATTTTTACCTTTATTATCAGGCAGAGAACCTTGTAAAAACACTCGCTGCAAATTCAATTGGTATCGGTGCAAATATAATGGACAGTGCATATCCGCTTTATCTCACAGGACTTGGCGCATCGGGCGACTTGTTGCCGCTTTTTGGTGTTGCTGTCGTAATTATTGCGTTCTTTGCAGTTGTTTATGCGGTGCTTTCTCACAGTTTCATAAAGCTTGCAACAGCGAAAAAGGGTGCGAAGAAAGCCGTGTATAAGGAGAAAACTTTGAAAGTAAGCTCTGCATCAAAGGCGCTTTTACGCAAAGAAAGAATGATGTTCACAGGCAACGCAACCTATATGCTTAACAGCGGACTCAGTGCGTTAATTATGGTAGGCGGAACAATTTATGCGGTGTTCCAGTTCAATATGGTGAATACACTTCCGAGTGAATTTACCGACATTATTTCGGTATATCTTCCGCTGATAATTTCATTCGTTATTGCAGTTGGACCGATTTCTGCGGCATCAATTTCAATGGAGGCAAAGAACCTCTGGCTTATGCAGTCGCTTCCTGTATCACCGTTGCAGGTGCTTACACAAAAGCTGAAACTGCACTTTATTGTAAACGGCGTTGTTTCACTTGTACCCTCGGTTGTTCTCTCAATAATGCTCGGAATGAAACCGGTTAATATTATTATCACAATTCTTATTCCGATAATTTTCTCGTTGTTCTCGGGACTTCTCGGACTTATGTTTGACCTGAAAAAGCCAAAGCTTGATTGGAATACAACCGCTGAGGCAGTAAAACAGAGTGCAAGCGTTATGCTTTCATTGTTGATTTCAGTCCTTGCCGTGTGTGTGCCTGTTATTGCGTATTCGGTTCTTCTCAGCTTTGAAATCAAAATTTCGACAGAAATTTTCCTCGCCTGCACAGCATTTTATTTTATCCTCATCAGCTTTCCAATCTGGTATTGGATTAAGAATAAAGGTACAAAGGTTTTCGCAAATCTTTAAAATAAAAATCTAATACATTTTTTTAGAACAGCCTTTTGGCTGTTCTTTTTTTACACGGTTATGTTCTAAAAAATAACAATTATTGATTATTTGCACAAAAAGCTCTTTACAAATAAAACAAATTGTACTATTATTAAATAAAATAATTGTATGAGGTGACAATAGATGAGAAAATTTAGAACATTAGCTGTTGCGGTAACACTGGGATTGCTCCTTACATTTTCGGGATGTTCCCAAGCATCAGAGTCAAGCAATACTGTTGATGACATTGTTTCGTCTGTTTTTGAAGACGAAACAACTGTCGAAGTGACTACGGAAGAGCCGACAACCGAAGAACCTACAACGGAAGAGCTGACCACCGAGAAACCGACTGAAAAGCCTACAGAAAAACCTACTCAGAAACCCACTAAAAAACCTGTAAAAAAGGTTGTAGAAAAGCATGAGGATAAGTCGTCACAGGCTGAAACAACGCTCGAATTTACAAATGTTACATCAAGCGTAAGTGCAGGTTCGTTTGCGAGCGTTAGTATTCACGGCGCTCCAAACACAACATATTCAATCACAGTTGTGTATAACAGCGGAATATCAACGGCAAGCGGACTTGAAGCTGTTACTTCCGACAGCAATGGCAACGCATCGTGGTCTTGGAAAGTCGGCACAAGAACAAAATCGGGAACTTATCCGATAACCGTTTCAGGCGGCGGTCAGAGTGAGAGCACTTCATTCAGTGTTTATTAAAAATCCAAATTAAGAATAAACCTCCGAAAATTTGCAGATAATATTTGCAGAATGTTTCGGAGGTAATTTTTATGAGTAATAATATGGACTTGGGTTATGAGATGTTTTGCTATCAGTGTGAGCAGACTGCGAACGGAAAGGGTTGCACACGGCTCGGTGTTTGCGGAAAAACTCCCGAAATTGCAAATCTTCAGGATTTACTTATCTTTCAGCTGAAGGGCATAAGCTGTTACGGCAAGGTGCTTATTGAAAAAGGTCAGCACATTGACAAGGACATTGTTCGCTTTGTGGAAAACTGCCTTTTTACAACGCTGACGAATGTAAACTTTGATGCCGATGTGCATGTGTCGCTTTTGCGTGAATCTCAGCAAATCAAGGAAAAACTTCGTGAAGTTGTGGGCGAAATCAAAAATCATACTCTGCACGCAACCTACAATCTTCCCGAAACAAAGTCGGAAATGCTCAAAGACGCACCGCTTGCGGGAATTATGTACGAAAAGTCGCTTGACCCCGACATCCGCTCTTTAAGACAGACAATTGTTTACGGCCTCAAAGGCATAAGCGCCTACGGTCATCAGGCTCGTGAACTCGGCTATTTCAGCGATCAGGTTGACGATTTTTACATCACTGCACTTGAGGCGACAACGGATGATTCGCTCACGGTTGAGGAGCTTATCAGAATGACGATGAGAACGGGTGAAAATGCTCTTGAAGTTATGAAAAAACTTGATGAAGCAAACACTGAAACCTACGGCAATCCGTCACCGCACAAGGTTGATGTTCACATCAAAAAAGGTCCGTTTATTATTGTGTCGGGTCACGATTTGAAAGACCTTGAAATGCTCCTTGAACAGTCAAAGGGCAAGGGCATAAATGTTTATACTCACGGCGAAATGCTGCCGTGTCACGGCTATGACGGTTTAAAAAAATATCCGCATCTTATCGGCAATTTCGGCGGTGCATGGCAAGATCAGCAAAAGCAGTTTGATAATATCCCCGGTTGTATTCTTATGACGACAAACTGCCTTATGCGGCCGAGAGATTCGTACAAAGACAGAATTTACAGTACAAATGTTGTCGGCTGGGAGGGCGTTAAGCACATCGGCAAAAAGGAAAACGGCGACAAAGATTTCAGCGAAATTATTCAGCAGGCAATTGAACTCGGAGGTTTTAAGGAAGATGTTGAACCGCACGAAATTCTTGTTGGATTCGGTCATCACGCTACGCTTTCATATGCCGATAAAATTGTCGAGGCCGTCAAAAGCGGAAAAGTCAGACACTTTTTCCTTATCGGCGGTTGTGACGGTGCAAGACCGGGCAGAAATTACTACACTGAATTTGCCGAAAATGTGCCGAAAGACTGCATAATTATGACGCTTGCTTGCGGAAAATACCGCTTTAACAAGCTCGAATTCGGTGACATCGACGGCTTGCCGAGATTACTCGACATCGGTCAGTGCAACGATGTTTACTCCGCAATCTGTATTGCCGTAGCACTTGCCGATGCGTTTGATACAGATGTAAACGGCTTGCCATTGTCGCTGATTGTTTCGTGGTATGAGCAAAAGGCGGTTGCCGATTTGCTGGCACTTTTAAGCCTCGGAATAAAGAATATCTACCTCGGCCCGACACTTCCTGCATTTTTAAGCCCGAATGTGTTGCAGTATTTGTCAGAAACATTCGGCTTGCGTCCAATCAGCAACGCAGAAGATGACCTGAAAACCTGCCTTAAACAGAATGTTTGATGATATACTGTAGCGGCGAACCTCGTTCGCCACTACAAATTGTTTCCAACAATTGACCGTAAAAAATGGCTAACGGTTTGTCATACAACAAAAAACGGAGCAGACACAATTCAGTCTGCTCCGTTTTTTGAAAGAGATATTTATGAAAATACTACTGAGTTAATTTTTCTTCCGATTTTTTATTTTTCATTTCCGATTCAAGTTCTTCTTCAATTTGTTTTATTTCATCGTCACGCCTTTTACCCTTTGTAAAGTAGGAGAACGGGGCAGAAATCAGGATTGCTCCGTAGTATGTAATGAATCTCCACATAAGGATTGCCGGCTTGATTTTGCTTATTGCACCGATTTTGAAGAACGAACCGAAGTACATTGTGAATGCAAGCTCCGCACCGCCCGATGCACCGGGGAGAGGGATAAGGTTTGCCGTGAACAGTACGAATGACTGAATACAGATTGAATCATAGAACGAAAGTGTTGGCTGACCTGCCGCTCTTGCAATCGGTGCCATACCGAACGCAATATAGATGAGATAGGGGATTGAAAGAATTAAAAGCACCTGTATAAATACAAGCACATAAATCACAACAAGCCGTTTTACGCTTGAAAAAAGCTGTTTGTTTGTGTCGTGAAACATATCAACTTCTTTGTGAAGTCTTTCAACCTTCTTTTCTGGATTTTTAATGAACTTGAACTTTTTCATAATCTTATAAATAAGATTGATGAGCTTGTTTGTAACCTTACGGCTGAACGAAACAAGCAGGAACAAAGCCGTCATTGCAAGCTGAACGGTAAATCCGAAAATAATGAAAAGTGTTGACCAGATGTTTGTAAAAGCATCGCTGAAATAGTTGAACCTTGTGATAACGGCAATAACGCTGACAGCGGTCATTACTATCTGATACACAATGAACTTTTGCGTCATACAAGCCGAACCGAAACCTACGCTTATGTTCTTTTTTGACATAAGGTAAAGCTGCATAGGCTGTCCGCCTGTACTTGACGGTGTAATCGCACTGAAGAATACTCCGACAAATGCGACCTTCAAAGCCTCAATAAAACTGAAATCCTTATATTTTGACCGCACATATATCAGCGTGACAACAGCGTCAACAAGGATGTTCAAATCATAAATCAGCAAAGCCGCAAGGATAATCAGCATATTGCAGCCGTCAGGCTTTTTGAGCAAGTCGATCAGACCGTCCTCCGAAACAAAGAAGTAGATGATCAGATAAATCGAGATTGCCACAACAGCGAGATTAAATATCAGCTTTCCACTGATTCTGAATTTTTTCTTTTCCAAATAAATCTTCTCCTGTGTGTTAAAAGTTGTTATTCAATTGTAGCGGGCATCAAATGTCACAACTGTGGCATTTGCGCAGAATTATATATCCTAATCATACTTTTTTTTAATAAGAAAATCAACAACAAATTTGTAATAAATTGCCGCATGGGAAAATAAATTTATAAATCCACGCTTTTTTATTTAACCGAATGTACTTATTTTAGCATTTGTTCATTTACACATAAAGAATTTAAAACTTGCACCCAAACTTTAGCTGTGATAAAATAATACGGTAATATGTGCGGAGGTGTTCTTGTGGATACTATGAGTGTGAACGGAAAAGCTTTTGCCGTCATTAAGCTTCTCGGAAAAGGTAAGGGCGGTTATTCCTACCTTGTGTCAGACGGAGAACACAATTATGTTTTAAAGCAGATTCACCACGAGCCGTGTTCATACTATACCTTCGGTAACAAAATTCAAAGTGAGCTTAACGATTACGAACGGATGAAAAATGCCGGACTCAGACTGCCGAAGCTTATTGACTGCGATGTGGAAAACGAGAGGATTCTTAAAGATTACATTGACGGCAAAACCGCATATGAGCTTGTTTTGCAGAATGAGATGAAACCCGAATACATTGAGCAGATTCGTGAAATGTGCAGACTGTTGAATCCAAAAGGAATTAACATAGATTATTTCCCGACAAATTTCATTTCAAACAACGGACTTTTGTGGTATATCGACTACGAATGTAACGATTATATGGAAGAGTGGAATTTTGAAAACTGGGGAATAAAGTATTGGAGCAAAACGAAGGAATTTTGTGAATACCACGAAAACAATAAATAACGGAGTGAACTTATGGACTTTTTCAGTACAAATCTTTTTAACTGGTACGGACTTGCTTTTGCAATTGCTTTGCTTGTACCCGACATCGTCTATATAAAAAGCAACAGAATAGACAGAACAATTTTTGATAACAGGGCTATGCTTTACATAGAAAGAATCGGAAAGTATTGCAGTATTTTTCTTATGGGAATTAACATCGGCGTGCTTGAGGGCGGTTTTACAAAGCCGATTATGGAAACATTTTGGATAATCTCAACCTGTGTTCTGACGGTCGTTGCACTTATTTTGTGGTTTTTATGCTTTAACAGATTTTCAAAATTATGGGCATATCTTCTTACAGCCGTAACCGCAGTAATTTTTATGATGAGCGGACTTTTGCAGGTTAAAACGCTTTTGCTCACGGCAGGCGTGGTATACCTTATCGGACAGCTTTATGTTACAAACAAGTATGTAAAATCAAAAATGCAATAATTGTGTAAAATATTGTAAAAAGATATTGCAATATTGTTTGTTTGGTACTATAATGACCTTTGGCTGACAAATATTTGTTTTTGACTGGAGGTGAAAAGATGAATGTTATTATGCTTTTAAAGCATAAAGATTCTTTAAAATATATTTATGAGGACAACACCCTAAGACAGGGACTTGAAAAAATGCGTGCTCACAGCTACACCGCTATCCCTGTTATAACCCGTGACGGAAAATATGTCGGCACGGTGAGCGAGGGTGACTTCTTGTGGCATATAATTGACAAAAAGACTTCGGGCGATATTGAAGAACAGGAAGAATTTCGTATCCGTGACATACTCCGTCACGACTTTAATCCGGCAGTTAAAATTTCGGTAGGTATGGACGAGCTTCTTGCACGGGCAATGAATCAGAACTTTATCCCCGTAACCGATGACCTCGGTACTTTTATCGGTATCGTAACCCGTCAGGATATCATCAGATATTTTGTCAATAAATAAGATACATAAAACAAGGTGGATGCTGAAAATTGCATCCGCCGTTTTAGTTATGGCAGAAACTGAATTTTTAATATACAGAAATCTACATATCAACTTCAGATTGATGTATTACAATCAAAGTACGGTGAGGAAAATGTACAACATTCTTTTGGTTGAGGACGATAAAAATATTCGTGAAATGCTTGTCGAATATTTTTCAAAAAGAGATAAAGAAAAATTTAATATCACCCTTGCGGAAAACGGCTTAAAGGGACTTGATAAGGCATATGAGAACAGCTATGACCTTTTGCTCCTTGATGTAATGCTCCCCGAAATGGACGGTTTTACGCTTTGCAAAGAAATCCGCAGATACAGCGATGTGCCGATTATGTTCATCACGGCAAGAACAAGCGAGGCTGATATGCTCAACGGCTACGCTCTCGGCTGTGACGATTACATTGTAAAGCCGATTGCTCTGCCCGTATTTTATGAAAAGGTGAAAGCCCTCATCAAGCGTTCAAAAGGACTTGTGCGGCACAATTTGCTTACGGTCGGGAATGTTTCGCTCAATCCGAACAACGGTGTTGTTGTGTCCGACGGTGAAGAAGTAACCCTTACCGCAAAGGAGTATGCTATTCTTAAAATTCTGTTAGAGAATAAAAACAGCGTTGTGTCCCGTGAAAAAATCATCACAGCCGTGTGGCACTATGACACGATGATTGATGAAAGAGTGCTTGACACGCATATCAAAAATATCCGAAAAGCATTGGGCGAAAATGCGTCTGTTTTGAAAACGGTAATACGGCGAGGGTATAAGGCGGAGGATAAAAAATGAAATCAAGATATATCAAACGTCGAAAAAAGTTTCATTACATTATAATTTCCGTAACAATAATTGTGTGTCTGCTGGGAACGGTTTTTACCTCTCTTGCAATACTGAACAGCTCCAAAGACTTGCTCGTTGCCAATGCCGAAAATGAGCTTAAAATGAAGATGATTGATCTAGAGCATAACCTTGGCATAAATTTAACAGATTCTCAAGATGATAAGGTGAATGGAGCTTATCCATACAATGACAAAGTAGGATTGCTGAACGAAAATGTTGATAAAAGCAATACATACTATCAGGTTACTGATAAGAAAAATTTGACGATAACTACGGATAATGTTCTTACGGTGTATTATATATCGAGTAACAGAAATTATATAAGTTTTGATGTGATTAAAAATTTGCTCAGTGATAATGAGTATAAAGAGATTTGCGGATATCTCAACACTCCGACTGATAATGACGGAAATTACTATGTCTTGATTTGCAAAAAGTTTTATGAAAGCGAAAAATACGGCTATGTCCCTTGTCAGCTTGAGGTTGTAAAGACCAACAAAGTGAATGATTGGTATGTTCAGGATGAAGTTGTTAAAACATATAGCTTTGACCTTAGCAAATATGATTATTTGACCATAGAAGAATTAGAGGCTACTCCGTTTGAAAATGACGAAATGCACCGTAATATAATAGATAAAGATTTTTTTCTTGGAAAGGACAAACCTAAATATTCTCAAAAGGATGTAGAACAGATTCTTAAAGATAATGCTTTGCTTTATTATGATATTTACGAATCACCTGCTGTTGTAAATGACGGGATTTTTAAATGTTATTTGTTGAGCAGTGATTACTATTACAACAAAGAAAATCGCTTGATAAGTGATCTCAATGATAGTGACTATGTATATAAAGTTGTACAGGGGTCTTATTTGATTGTTTCTTTAAAAGAAATAGATTTACTCAATGATTGCCTATGGAAGTTTATAACGGTATTTGCCGTTGCGTTTACGATAATGGCGGTGGTGATTACGGTTGAAATTTTCTCGTGGAAAGATTTTAAAAGGCGAACCGCACAGGAGGAAACCCGTCTTGAAATGACAAATGCAATTGCGCACAATCTCAAAACCCCATTGTTTGTCATAGGCGGTTTTGCGGAAAATCTTAAAAATGAGGAAGACACCGAAAAGAGACTTCACAACATAGAAATCATTCAGCAACAGACTGAGGAAATGGACATTCTTATTCACAGAATGCTCGATTTGTCACGATTCGATTCGCCCGCATTAAAGCTGAATTGCGAAGTTTTTGACTTTAAACCGTTTATTGAGAAAATTCTTGAAAATTATTATGTTCACACAGAACACGAAATTATTTTCATTTACAACTCAAAGGCAAAAATCAAAGCAGACCCTGCCATGCTTAAAACGGTGCTTGAAAATCTTATCGACAATGCCGAAAAATATTCCGATTACGGTTCGGATATCACAATTAATGTTTCGGATGATGTGTTGTCAATCAGCAATCAATGCTCGTCATTTGACAGGGAAAATCTCTCAAAATTGTGGCAGCCTTATTTCAGAGCCGCAAAGGGAGATAATAAAAGCGGCAGCGGAATAGGACTTTCAATAGTAAAATCCGCCCTTGAAATGCATGGATTCAAATATAAAGCCGAATTTGAAAACGGGATTATAACATTTAAGTTCAGATTTACTTCACTCGATTGAGTTTTTCTGCCTAAAAAATCGGAACAGCCGTAAACCCAATCACGGCTGTTCCGATTTTTGTTATTTTGTTATGTATAAAATTCTATTTTTGTTTATAATACATCAGGCAATGGCAGTATCCCTCAAATTCGGGATCGGCAATTTTTGCCCTGAAATCCTCACACATACACAGTGTTGCAGGGCTTCTGATTAACATATACGGACAATAACCGCCCGTGCGTATAAGCTGTTTGCGAACTTCTTTTACAATTTCTTTGTCTGGATTAAGCAGAATTTTCAATTTAATCACCATATTTACTGGGTAGATTTTATGCCGATTTTCGGGTATTCGGTAATCTTTTGATTCCGCCTACAATTATATCAGCAATGACAGAATTTTACAATAGAAAATTTGCAATAAATACAAATTTATTTGAATAATTATAATTAAATCTCAAATGCAACAATATACTATATAAAAAAATTCATAAAAACAGCAAGTGAAGAATTTTTGCGACAATTATTTGTTGAAACAGTTGATTTTTGCAAAATAGTGTGCTACAATAGCGTTATGATTGTATATACATTTATCATACAATGATTTTTAGTTTACAGGAGGAAAATTCTATGAAAAAGGTAATGTCCTTTGCAATCGTTCTGATGCTTGCATTTTCATGCGTGTTCACAGCGTTTGCACAGACAGACGACACAGCGACACCCGATGAGGCAAAAAAGGTAACAGAGCTTAAAATTACAAAGCTCCCCGACAAGCTTACATACACAGCTGAGGATGTGATTGATCCTGATATTGATTTATCAAAAATCGCAGACGAAAATGCAACAGAAGAAAGTCTAATCAAGTATTTCAGTCAGTTCAATCTTGAACTCAAACTTGACCTCACAGGTATGGAAGTTGAGGCAGTTTACAGTGACGGTACAACCGAAAAGGTTGATGCTAAAGACTGCAAAGCTGAGCTTGCTGATCCGTTTAATTACGGCGAAGCAATTAAGGCATTGATTGAATATGATAAAAATATGCCTGATTTTACAGAAGATATGACCGAGGATGAGTTTGAAAAAATTGTTACTGAAATGAACTCAAAGCTTTACGGTATGATTTACAGAGAGTATACTGTAAATGTATCATATCAGGATGTACAGACAAGCTATAAAATCAACTTAAAAAACAACATATGGCCGGATGTGCCTCAGCTTGATGAGCGTTACGAGGTTGTTTCCGTAAAAGCACCCGAAAAGGTGAACTACACAAAGGCTGATACAGATTTCTTCTATGAGGCTGATATGCCGTATGACGGAAGCCCCGAAAGCAAGGAATACTACGATGAAACATATTTCTATCCCGAATTTAAAGGTCTTGAAGTTACTGTAAAGGATAAAATTACAGGCAAAACTTACACAAAGACTTTTGACGGTACAGAGGAAGATATTGTATATATAAGTCCTGTTGATGTTCGCCCCGATGACACAAAGACAAATCTTGAAGTTTATGTTATGGGTGATGTAAACGAATGGCTCAATCTTCCCGAAGATGAAGAGTATTCAACAGAGGTTACAGGTACATTCAAGGTTAACTACTATGCAAACGGAGTTCCTTCAAAGGGCAATTCTTCAACAAAAGATACTGCAACAAAGGATACAGTAACAAAATCTGCAACAGGCGGCAACGGTGCAGTTCAGACAGGACAGAACAGCGTTGCAATATTCCTTGCAGCTGCAATGCTTGCAGGTTGCGGTGTAATTTTTGCAAAACGCAGAACTCGTTTTGAATAATATTAAATAACATTATTCAGAAATAAATTTATAAAAATGACCGCTTTCAATTTTGTGAGCGGTCATTTTATTTTGCGTTTTGTTTAAAATATTCCAAAAGTTAATCAAGACATATTGCTTTTTTAATTATGAAATGTTACAATTAACTTGCATAAAAAAACAGATGAATTATTTTATAATGCGTAGAATTTGAACAAAGCGAGGGATAGATATGAAAAAGTTTTTACCTATAGCTATGGCGGCGGTTATGTCGATGTCTGCGGTTGCGGTTTCGGCAGTTTCTGCAAATGCGGTTGAACCGCTTAACACACCCGTGCAGTATGCACAGGTTGCAAGGGCAAGCTTGGCTACTCCGAAAATTTCAAAAGCCGAAAGCGTTTACGGTGGTGTAAAGCTAACATGGAACAAAGTAAGCGGTGCGGCTAAATACAGAGTTTACTACAAGGGCCGTAAAGGTTGGACACGAATGGTCGATACAACTTCAACCTCATATATCGACAAGGATGTTTCATCGGGCAGGAATTACACCTATACTGTAAGATGTATTTCTGCTGACGGAAAGAGCTTTACAAGCGGTTATGATTCAAAGGGCAAAAGTGTAAAATATATTGCTGCCCCCGAAATTTCAAAGCTTGAAAATGTAAACGGCGGTGTGAAAATCTCTTGGGGCAAAGTAAGCGGTGCGACTAAATACAGAGTTTACTACAAAGGCCGTAAAGGCTGGACAAAAATGGTTGATACAACTTCAACCTCATATATCGACAAGGATGTTTCATCCGGCAGAAATTACACTTATACTGTAAGATGTATTACGTCCGACGCAAAGAAATTCACAAGCGGTTATAACCCGACAGGCAAGTCGGTAAAGTATGTTGCCACACCGAAAATTTCAAAACTTGAGGTTACATATGACGGCGTAAAGCTGACATGGAACAAGGTAGCAGGTGCAGAGAAGTATCGTGTGTACTACAAGGACAGAAACGGTTGGACAAAGCTTGGCGACACAACGGGTACAACAATGCTTGATATGAATGTTGTTTCAAAGGAATTTGATTTAAGCATTGATGATATTTATTACACGGTTCGCTGTATCAGCAAGGATGCCAAGAGTTTTACAAGCGGCTACGATTCAAAGGGTAAGCCCATTGGCAATCATCAGGATTGTCCAGAAATTTACAGCATTGGTGCAGTAAAAAACGGTGTTGAAATGCATTGGACGGGAGATGCGCCAAAGTTCCGTGTTTATATTAAAGAAAACGGTTCTTGGAAGAAGATAGCAGAAACTTATGACAACCATTATGTTCACAAGGGTGCAAAGTCCGGCAGTAACACTTATACGGTAAGAGGTGTTTCAAAAGACGGTAAAAAGTTTACTACGATGTTTAACCCAACCGGTGTAACATACAGATATAAGACATCCGATAAAACAAGGGACGCTTTTATCAATTATATGATGAATCATACCGATGAATGGATGCCAAGTTTGGGAAGTAATCACAATTTGTCAGGTGTTATGTTTTTGGATTTCGACTTTGACGGAGTTCCGGAACTTGTTGCACAAAAGTCTGATTCCAAAGAGTATGGTTTCCATTCCGTTGTTTACAAATTTGAAGACGGTAAGTTAAAAAGAGTGGGAAATGTTAACGACGGTTTTTCGATATACTATAATAAAACTGCCAAAAAGTATGAGGTTCACGACCTAAAGATATCTTTAAATGTAGATGACGGTTACTATTGGTCGGGTAATTCAATAATCACATACGACGGAGAGAATCTTTTTGCAAATATGTATTCGTCAAGAGGCGTAGTCGAAGAATCAAATAATATTTATTATAGATATTTTGACGGTAATGACAAAAATATTTCACGGGCAAAATATAACGAAATTAACCTTAAACAGTTTAATAATTGCGTGAATGCACATATGTTTACCGAATTTATTGCGACAGGTTATGGTGATACCAGCGCATGGGGTGAGAAAACTACCGCTGAGAATAAGCAGTCTTTGCTTGACGCTTATAATTCTTTCTCCTATGAGAAGTATTGATTATTTAAAAATTGATAAGTTTTAACTGCAAAAGGGTTCAGCCGTAAAAAGCTGAACCCTGATTTTTTAACGGAAAATGAAAAGCAGAAAGTGGAAAATTAAAAATTTCAGACGGGAGGTAATTATCTGCCACAAGTAATGGCAGAAAACATTTGACAGATATAATTTTATAAATGTCGCAAATCTGTAGGGGCGTTCATTGGACGCCCGCAAGTAACGGCACAAATTATATGTTAAAATATATTTTATAAATGTTGCAATGTGATTGTTCTACTGTAGCGGCGAACCGTGTTCGCCAATCGAACCGATTGTAAAATCGGTTCGATTCAACATAAACTATTTGTTTATTAACATATTATTTTTATATAACAAAAACTGTGTGTATATTCTTTTTGGTTTTGCAACAAAAACGATTTGCGAACGGGGTTCGTCCCTACATTGGAATACATAACTTTCATCATATTATAACATACACATAAAACAAATCACTTCATCAAGGCGGGCGGCCGATGACCGCCCCTACAAAAAAACGGTTCAGCCAAATTGACTGAACCGTTAATCTGTACTATGTAATGCTCGGGTGACAGAAGTTTGAATACATCAAACTGTCTTCACGAACTGTGTGCGAGACACTCGCATTAGTTGTTGATGAGCTTATCTTCGTCAGACCAGCTGTAGAGCTTTCTAACTTCCTTACCGAATACTTCGGCAGGAGCTTCGGCAGCGATCTTTCTCATAGCCTTGAAGTGAACCTGTGAACCGGCATCGCTCATGTCAAGGAGGAAGTCCTTAGCAAATGTACCGTCCTGAATGTCAGAAAGAACCTTTCTCATAGCCTTCTTAGTATCCTCTGTGATGATCTTTGGACCTGTGATGTAGTCACCGTACTCAGCTGTGTTAGAGATTGAATATCTCATGCCTGCAAAACCTGACTGATAGATAAGGTCAACGATGAGCTTCATCTCATGGATACACTCAAAGTAAGCGTTTCTTGGGTCGTAACCGGCATCGCAAAGTGTTTCAAAACCTGCCTGCATAAGTGCGCAAACACCGCCGCAAAGAACAGCCTGTTCACCGAAGAGGTCTGTTTCTGTTTCTGTTCTGAATGTTGTTTCAAGAACACCTGCTCTTGCACCGCCGATACCGAGTGCATATGCAAGTGCGAGATCCTTAGCCTGACCTGTAGCATCCTGCTCAACAGCAACGAGGCAAGGTACACCCTTACCAACCTGATACTCTGAACGAACTGTGTGACCCGGTCCCTTAGGAGCTACCATTGTAACATCAACATCCTTTGGAGGCTTGATGCAACCGAAGTGAATGTTAAAGCCGTGAGCGAACATAAGCATATTGCCTGCTTCGAGGTTTGGCTCGATGTCGTTCTTGTAAAGAGCTGCCTGCTTTTCATCGTTGATAAGAATCATGATGATGTCAGCCTGCTTTGCAGCCTCTGCCGATGTATATACCTTAAAGCCCTGTGCCTCAGCCTTTGCCCAGCTCTTGCTGCCTTTGTAAAGACCGACGATTACATCGCAACCTGAATCCCTGAGGTTGAGAGCGTGTGCATGACCCTGGCTGCCGTAACCGATAATAGCAATTTTCTTACCCTTGAGAAGGTCAAGGTTGCAATCTGACTGATAGTAGATTGGTGCTGTCATGTTTTTTGTGTAGTCTTTCATATTAAAGTCCTCCTTACCGCAAACGCGGCATATAAATTAAAATATATGCTAACTGTAAGATTAAACGGAAACCGAAGCTGTGCCTCTGTCAATGGCAACAGTACCTGTTCTTACAATCTCACGGATACCATAAGGCTTGAGTAAGTCAACAAGCGTGTTGACGCGGCTTGCACATTCGCAGTACTCAACGGTAACTGACGAAGGGGATACATCAACGATTTTCGCCTGCATAATTTCAACCGTTTTGACAATTTCGGCTCTTTTTGAGGCGGCGCAGTGAACCTTGATTAAAACAAGCTCACGGCTGATAAATTCGCCCTCGTTAAGCCTTTTTACCTTGATGACGGGAATGAGCTTGTTGAGCTGTTTTTCAAGCTGTTCAACAATGTACTCGTCACCGTTTGCAACGATTGTGATTCGGGAAACCGACGGTTCCTGAGTAACACCTACTGCGAGTGAGTCGATGTTAAAACCTCGGCGAGAGAAAAGTCCCGAAATCTTTGAAAGAACGCCCGCCTGATTTTCAACAAGTATTGATAATGTATACTGCATTTTATCACCTCATTAAATTGACGGAGTGTCGGGGTGAACATCGCAAACAAGAATGAACGGTTTTTCCGAATCAACAATACCCTTGATGATGTTTTCGGCTTCCTCGTTTGAATGAGCCTCTGCATGGTCAATGCCGTAAGCATCGGCAATCTTCAAGAAGTCGGGATCACCGTTGAGAATTGTTGCGGAGTGTCTGCCGCCGTAGTGTTTGTCCTGAAGTTCACGAACCATTCCGAGTCGTGCGTTTTTCATAATGATGATTTTAATTCCGAGCTGATTGCCTGCAATAGTCGCAAGCTCATTAAGCCCCATCTGAAAACTGCCGTCACCGCAGATTACAATAACATCACGGTCGGGTCTTGCAAACTTTGCACCGATTGCAGCGGGAATTGAGTAACCCATTGTACCCATACCGCCTGTTGTGAGAAATCTGCCCTCACGAATACGGAAGTTGTTTGCACACCAGATTTGATTTTGTCCTACATCGGCAACAAGAATTGCCTTTGAGCGGAACATTGCGCTGAGATGACCGACAAGTGTTCTCGGCTCAACAAAGCCGTCAAAAACGGGAGGCTCACGGTAAAGGTCTTTTTTCCAGTTCTTTACGGTTTCGCTCCACATTGTTGTAACCTTGTAATCGCCGATGCTGTCAAGCAGCATATTGATGACATTTTTCATATCGCCTACAATCGGAATTTCTGTTTTAACATTCTTACCGATTTCAGCAGGGTCAATGTCAATGTGAATTACCTTTGTGTTTTCACTCATCTGGTCGGGAGCCGCAACAGCTCTGTCACCGAGTCTTGCACCGCATACGATTACAAGGTCGGCTTCGTGAAGAGCACGGTTGGCAACAGCCTTGCCGTGAGTGCCGAGCATTCCGAGATAAAGCTCATGCTCGCTGGGCATAACACCGATGCCCATCATAGTTGAAATAACGGGGATACCCGTAGTTTCTGCAAATTTTTGAAGTTTAAGCTTGATACCCGAACTCAGCACGCCGCCGCCTGATACGATAACAGGACGCTTGCTTGCGTTGATGGCCTCAACAGCCTTTTTAACCTGAATTGCGTGTCCCTTAGTGTTCGGCTTGTAACCGATAATGTTTACGCTTTCGGGATATTCAAAACTTTCAATTTCATTTTCCTGAATATCAACGGGAATGTCGATAAGTACAGGACCGGGTCTGCCGGTTGAGGCAATATGGAAAGCCTCTTTGAAAACTCTCGGAAGGTCTTCTGTTTTGCTGACGAGATAACTGTGCTTTACAAACGGTTCACAAGCTCCCGTGATGTCAGCCTCCTGAAAGACATCTCTGCCGAGAAGGTCGGAACGAACCTGACCTGTAATGGCAACAATCGGAATAGAGTCCGTATAGGCGGTTGCAATGCCTGTGATGAGGTTGGTTGCACCGGGACCGGAAGTTGCCACGCAAACACCGGGACGATTACTGCATCTTGCATAGCCGCTTGCCGCATGAGCAGCGTTCTGTTCCTGACGAACAAGAATGTGGGTAATGCTCGAATCGTAAATTTTATCGTAAAATGGGCAAATAGCCGCACCGGGATAACCAAAGACTATGTCAACGCCCTCGGCTTCCAAACATTTTACCATAATTTCAGCACCGCTGATCATTATGTTTTGTCCCTCCTATCCTTTTTATTGTGAGCAAAAGGTGTTTTGTAACATTAAATATACCTTTTTACTTTACCGCTAATTATACAATAAATACCTTAAAAAGTAAAGAGCAGTATTGCCCATAAATTAAATTTTTTGCAGGATTTTAAATTATTCTGTCATCGCCTGAAAAAGATATAATAAATGATTAACAACAAAAACAAAATGCTGACCAAAAAAGTATCTGTATAAGAGTAATAACAAGAAAATTCCCGAACAGTTTTACCTGCTCGGGAACAGTAATGATTGTTGAGAAAATCAATATTTCTTTTTGAGGAGTCTTGCGGCTATGAGGACGCAGACTACGCTGACGCCTGTGTCGGCGATAACAGACATCCAGATTTGTGCAAGACCGAATGCGGCGAGAATGATTACAAGAGCCTTGATTGAGAGGGCAAAGATGATGTTGCCCTTGACGGTGTTGATAACACTTCTTGCAATTTTAATTGCCTTTGGAAGCTGTTTGAGTGTGCCTGATGCGAGAACTGCGTCTGACGCTTCAATAGCTGCCTCACTGCCGAATCCCATTGCGATACCGCAGTCGCTTGCCGAAATAACAGGGGCATCATTGATGCCGTCGCCCACAAAGCAAGCACCCTTGGATTTTGATTTCAAGCCCTTGAAAAGTTCAAGCTTTTGAGCAGGGAGAAGTTCTGCGTGACATTCGGAAAGTCCGAGTTCATTTTTAACATTTTCGGCAGGCTGTTGTCTGTCGCCTGTGAGCATTACCGTGTTCTTGACACCGAGCGCTTTAAGCTGTGAGATAACCTCTTTTGCCTCAGGCCTTACCGTATCGCTGACATTGAGCGAACCGATAAGATGACCGTCATAAATTACGAAAACAGAATCGTCTTTATTTGCAATCTTCTTCTGTTCGTCCGAAAGAATCTTTGAACCGCCGCACTGAATAGTTTTGCCGTTATAAACTGCGCTTGTTCCGTGACCGGCACTTTCGCTATAGTCGGAAAGCTCGGGAAGTTCAAGACCGTTTGCCTTTTCTCTGATTGCGGAGGCAATCGGATGAGCGGAATATTTTTCGCTTGCAGCGGCAAGAGCAAGAACTTCGTCAGCACTGTATGAACCGACAGTATTAACCTTGTTTACGCTGAGCTTGCCGCTTGTGAGCGTGCCTGTTTTATCGAATACGAATGTGTCTGCTTTTGCAAGAGCCTCAATATATTTTCCGCCCTTGATGAGTACACCGACTTCGGATGCCGCACCGATACCCGAATAGTAGGAGAGAGGTACGGAAATAACAATAGCACACGGACATGACGCTACAAGACAAACAAGTGCACGGTATAGCCATTCGCTGAATGCTCCGAGTCCGCAAAGCGGAGGAATTACTGCGATTGCAACTGCAATGAGTACAACAACCGGTGTGTAAACAGAGGCAAATCTTGAAATAAGCTTTTCGCTGTTGCCCTTTTGAGCGGCGGCATCTTCAACAAGCTGAAGAATTCTTGTTGCGGTACTTTCGCCAAAATGCTTTGTGGTTTTGACAGTAATAAGGTTACTGCCGTTGATTGCGCCGCTGAGTACCTCACTGCCCTCGCCTGCATCAACAGGAAGGCTTTCGCCTGTGAGAGCCGATGTGTCGAGAGTCGTTTTACCTTTAATAATAATGCCGTCAAGCGGAACTCTTTCGTATGGCTTGATTTCAATGATACTTCCGATTTCAACGCTTTCGGCAGGAACAACCTGTTCCGCACCGTCAACAATAATTGTTGCTGTATCGGGACGAATGTTTGCAAGCTTTTCAATGTCACGGCGGGATGCGTCAACTGCTCGATCCTCAAAAATTTCACCGATAGAAAAGAGGATTGTTACCATTGCCGCCTCGACAAAATCTCCAAGACAGAATGCCGCAATTACCGCAACAGACATAAGCGTTGTTTCGTCAATTCTCAGCTTTAGAATGTTTTTTGCACCCTTGATGAATACCTTGTAACCCGAAAGAAGTGTTGCAACAAAACACGCTGCGAGTACAACATAATGAACAGCCGTAACACCGTCAAGTGTAAGGTGGAGAATTTCGGACACTACAGCAAGTACAATTGAAATTGCAAGGAAGATTGTGTCACGGTTGATTTTCTTTTTTGTGATTTCGGGTTCTGCCTTTGTTGTGATCTCATTTTTCGGAGTTTTGTCAACAACAGTTACACCGTCCTCAATGCTGTCGCAGATTGCCTGAATTTCGGAAACAGGATTCTGCCTTTCGCTTTTGAAGTTGAGAAGTTTTGTCGCAAAATTAAAGCTTACATCCTCAAAGCCGTCTGTTTCTGCAATTTTAGCCTCAATCTTGCCTGCGCAATGAGCGCAATTGAGATTGTCTAAAGTGTAGGTGTATTTTTTGAGATTGGTTTTCGGAGTTTTGTCAACAACAGTTACACCGTCCTCAATGCTGTCGCAGATTGCCTGAATTTCGGAAACAGGATTCTGC